>Ga0056121_1000009_pt1 | contig 145565 bp, 138 predicted proteins | sample WorMetHEROISLAND_FD_83872 | JGI IMG/M metagenome (GOLD analysis project Ga0056121, IMG submission 83872) | Marine gutless worms symbiont microbial communities from Max Planck institute for Marine Microbiology, Germany - Olavius sp. 1 HERON ISLAND ...
AAAGCCCTGTTTCCATCATCGCTCAATACCTTTTAGCTGTTTTGAGTTGATTTGCTCTTGATTGGCTATCGCTAGTAAATTTCGTTGCATTTGTCAATTATTAGAGGAACCCTTAAGACTTAACACATGCCTAAAAGCGCATCTTTTAGGCATTTACAAACCCATACAGCATCTTAATCTCCTTAGCCCACAGCGAATCGTCCGGCGTCTCCATGATCAGGGGGATATTGTCGAACCGGGGATCATTCATGATAAACTTAAAAGGCTCGAGGCCCAGGGTGCCCTTACCCAGACTGTTGTGTCGGTCCACCCGGGAGCCATGGTCCTTTTTCGAGTCGTTGAGATGCATGGCACGCAAATACTCAATTCCGACCACCTGATCAAATTCGGCCATGATCCTGTCGAAACCGGCCGCTGTTTTAATGTCATATCCAGATGCATACGTGTGGCAGGTGTCCAGGCAAACCCCTACCCGGCTTTTATCATTCACCCCGTCAATCATAGCGCCCAAATGCTCGAACCTGAAGCCCATGTTGGTACCCTGGCCCGCGGTATTTTCAATGACAGCCGTGACACCATTGGTCTGATCCAGGGCCAGGTTGATGGACTCGGCGATGCGTGCCAGGCATGCGTCTGGGGCGATCTTTTTTAGGTGGCTGCCCGGATGGAAATTAAGGTATTGCAGCCCCAACTGCTCGCAGCGCTGCATTTCGTCCAGGAAGGCTGCCCTGGATTTTTCCAGCCCTGCTTCTTCAGGGTGGCCCAGATTGATCAGGTAGCTGTCGTGGGGCAGGATGTGTTCAGGGGCAAATCCGGCTGTGGCACAGTTCTGCTTGAACAGATCAATGTTCTTATCGGTCAGGGGTTTGGCTTTCCACTGCCGCTGGTTCTTGGTGAATAGGGCAAAGGCCTTTGCGCCGATTTTTTGCGCATTGAGGGGCGCGTTTTCGACCCCACCGGCAGTGCTGACATGGGCGCCTACATATTTCATAGTCTCCTCGCGAAGTGTTCAGTTGGTGCTTAAAATAAGCAGTGACGGCCTTTCCGCAATAGAAAAATTCATGCGGCCCCCAACTTGGCCGGCATAGACTTATTCTACGCCTGTCATGCCGCACGGTTTGTTTTTAGTGTTGATTTTTCATGTCCGGGGCATACATTAATCACGTTGATAATATTACTCGAGGAGATCGGTATGTCTGAGCTTCTATGGCGATTCCGGCTATCAGCTTTGTTTTGTTTCTGTCTGGCTGGTACTGTCGGTTTATTCCCGGATCGGAGTTGGGGTGATAATGCGGAAATTGCTTACTACAATGACACGTTCGAATCCTTGAACGAATTTAAATGGGATCGGGCGCAGTATGTCCACAACCCGGATCAACTGAAAAACTTCAAGCTGGGCGACCTGGAGATCGTCGACAACCGCCTCTTGATAAAAACCAGAACAGGGGCTTTCAGCAAAGCCGGGCTTAGCAGCCGCTATGTTCTCCGCGGTGATTTCGATATTCAGATCGATTGCCAATACCGGTTCAAAAGGAATCTGCGCGCAATGGACCAATCGGCAGTCTTCGCAATTTCCAATAAGCCCGAAGACACTGACGCCTGGTGGGTAGCCATGATCAGGCTGGAGAAATCCGTCAAGATGCGAAAACCGCGGATGACCTTTGTAAGTGTCAAAGACCGAAAGGGGGTTACGCGTAAGTATAAGGATACAGATGATTTCTATGGGACCCTTCGGTTTGTCAGGGAAGGTAAGAAGATAACTTCTCTATTCAAACGATCGGATGCGGAGCGTTGGCGAACACTGGGGCACACATCACACTTTACCAAAGAGGATGTCTTGGTCGGATTTGTTCTCCAGAATTTTTCATCCAAACGCAGAACGATAAAGGCAACGGACGCTATTGAAGTGCTCTTCGATAATTTCAATATCAACCGGGTCGGAGAGGTGATCGAAGATGATATCTAATGCCGCGATCGGGCGCTCGATCCTGATACTGGCTGCGATCCTGCTTGCCGGTGGTCTGGTCAATGCTCAACCTCTCTGGGCTGGTCTTGACTGTGACCGGGCCTATGCCCTCAAGAGCAAGGGGAATTTTCATAAGGGCAAAAGCAAGGTTAACCCTTATTACCTTGAAGCCATCGAAATCTGTCCGGGCTATATCCGGCCGTATGAACTGGTGGGCAACTGGTACCGTAAACAGGGTGATGTTGATACCGCCGTTAAATACTTTACCCAGGCCGCGGAACTGGGTTCCAACAACAATAAACTATACTACCTGCTGGCCAAACTTAAATATGAGCAGGGCAATATCGATGCAGCGGCCGATTACATCCAAAAATCTCTTACCCTCCGCAAGGATTATAAAAAAGCCCAGGCTCTTGAAAAGAAGATCGCCGTCAAACCCGACCGGGAAGGGCCGGTTTTGACCCTCATCGAACCGCAAAAAACGCGGGCGATTCACATCGCCTACAAGTCGGAAAGCCTAACGGTCCGGGGTCTGGCAACCGACATGAGCGGGGTTGATTGGGTCAAGGTGAATGGCCTGGTAGCCGAATTGAGCCCGGAAAACTATTTTCTCAAAGACCTGCCCCTAACACCCGGCGAAAACAATATTGCGATTGAAGCCCGCGATCGGGCCGGCAATCTTTCCCGTATCACCACGAAAGTTGAACGCTCGACACTGGTAGCCACCGGCAGTGTCAAGGCAGCCACAGTCTTGACGGAAGGCCGGTTTTACAAAAAGTCGGTGGCGGTTGTGATCGGTGTCGATCAATATGAGAAATGGCCCCCTTTGGAGTTTGCCGTGGCCGATGCACTTTCCATCAAAGCTGTATTTGATAAGGCCGGATTCGATCAAATTATCACTATCCTTGATGAACAGGCCACACAGCGGCGCCTGCTGACCGTCTTGGGACATGAACTGCCGCAATTGGTGGGGCGGGAAGACCGGGTGGTCATGTATTTCGCCGGACACGGCCAAACCGAGGAACAGGCCCGCGGCGGCAAACGGGGCTACATCATTCCGGTAGATGCCGACACCACCAACTATTTTGCTACAGCCATTTCCATGGAGACCATCCGGGGACTTTCCAACCGCATCCCCGCCAAGCATATCCTCTACGTGATGGATTCATGTTACTCGGGGCTGGGCTTGAACCGATCTGCCGGCCTGGCCGGTTCCGATGGGGATTATCTGCGGAAAATCGCTTCCATGCGTACCGTCCAGATCATTACCGCCGGTGGTAAGGATGAGCAGGTGACGGAAAAGGACGGCCATGGCCTCTTTACCTCCTATCTGTTAAAAGCCTTGGCCGGCTCGGCGGATGCCAATCGAGATTCCGTGGTAACCGGGACCGAGTTGGGTGCCTATTTGCGGCCCCAGGTCATCCAGGCCTCTGATCGGCGTCAAAATCCCCTCTACGGCCGGCTGGAAGGCGAGGGTGAAATTCTGTTTCCACTCAAACCATCGCCACTTGAATAGGCGAATTGTTTCCAGTTGCCTGCACGCAGCGGGCCGGCGGTCGCAATTATCTAAAATTCATGGGTGGGCGTTTATGCCAAAGGGATAAAACCGAAGGCAGGCTGGATGACGGCCTGGGTCCCGATGGATCTACTTTTCTGCGGCCCCTTTCTCTGCAACCCAAGACGCCCCAATTACGGTATATCTGCCTGTCTGGTTGATTTCTGACCGTATTTGTTATAGGGCCGACATAAAATTGAGATCGGACAACCCTTTGACCCTATATCTGCAGGATCAAGAGAGACGTATTCATGGAAAAAGAGTTGCTGGCAATTGGGTTCGATGCCTGGTTCCGCGAGCAGGCCGAGCCGGCGCGATTGGCGGCCGGCGAATTAGCGCGGGTCGTGGCCACCCACAGGGAGAGCTATACCATTTCCAACGGTGAAGTCGAAGTGCCGGCGGAGGTAACCGGCAAGCTCATGTTCAGCGCCGATTCGCCCCTGGATTATCCGGCTGTGGGTGACTGGGTGCATGTGAAATATGTTGATGATGCCGCCAGTGCGATCATCGAGGCAGTACTGCCCAGAAAAACCGTGCTGAAGCGCAAGACACCGGGAAAAAAGGTCGCGTTCCAGCTTATTGCCGGCAATATCGATACCGGCTTGATTGTTCAGTCACTGGACAACAATTACAACCTTAGGCGCCTGGAACGCTACCTGGTGATGATTCATGACGCCCGGATTCAACCGGTGGTGCTGCTCTGTAAAAGCGACCTGCTGGCACCTGAAGAAGTGGCGTTGAAGGTAGCGGGTATCCACACCCTGATGCCGGAAGTCCGGGTAGTGACTTTCAGCAACAAGAACAAATCCGGGATGGAAGACGTCCGGGAGTTGTTCAAAGCGCGGCAGACCTATTGTATGTTGGGGTCTTCCGGTGTGGGCAAGACGACGTTGCTCAATGCTCTTTTGGGGCAAGATCGGTTTGCCACCCGCACCATTCGTGCTAAAGACGGTAAGGGCCGCCACACCACCACCGGCCGCCAGCTCATCCAACTTCCCGGCGGGGCTCTACTCATCGATACCCCTGGGATGCGCGAACTGGGCAATATCAGTGTTGAGGCGGGAATCACGCAAACCTTCAGTGAAATTACCGAACTGGCTGGGCAATGCCGGTTTGCCGACTGCAGCCATACGCAGGAGCAGGGCTGCGCTATTCTAAGCGCCCTGGACGCGGGTGAGATTCGGCTTGAACGCTACGAGAGCTTCATGAAACTTGCTCGTGAGTCGGCCTTTCACGAGATGTCTTTCCTTGAGAAAAGAAAAAAGGACCGTGCGTTCGGTAAGATGGTTAAAACGGTGATGAAGTATAAAAAAAACAAGCGGTGAGGAAGGTGAGGTGACTGCCAGCAGGCAATTTGAGAAAAAGTGATCGTTGCCTTGGCCAAAAATCCTTTTTCGTAAAAGATACAGGGAATTTTTATCAACACTACACTTTGGGTTGACGGAACAACCTTAGAGAACACATAAAAATGCACGAATTTACATTCAAACCACGTGTTTCAGAAGTGAATGGCGCAGGTCACATCAGCAATACTGTTTTTCCGGTCTGGCTAGAAGAAAGTCGGGTCGAGTTTCTTCAATCCGCACTGAAAGGCACTAAATTTGAGTATTTTCTGGCGCGTATTGAACAAGACTTTAAAAGGGAGGTTTTCCTCGGGGCCGACGTATTGATCAAAACCATTGTCGAAAGAATAGGCAACAGTTCGCTGACAATCTCACAAGAAGTTTGGCAAAACGATTCCCTTTGTGCTGGGAGCAAGTCGGTGCTGGTCCACATCAACAAAGCAGATAATCGCCCTTCCCCGATCTCTGAAGAAGACCGCGTCTTATTGAATCAAATAATAACATAACCCGCTTGCTTGATCGCCTCTTGGGTTACCTACAATGGGGATGTCTGATCTATTGCGGGTCCGACAAGACAATAGAAATTCCACAATTATTATACGGTAAAGACAATTCAATTCAATCCAAGCAACATGGGTAAAAGTCCTCTGTCCAGATATCGTAAACATCAATGGGGTTTTAATGGACTTGTGCTATTGGCGAGTAATCAAACTCCTGTTAAAAGCTGGATAGACTGCGATCTAGATGGATAATCTTTAATAAGGAGGTCGTAAACGATTTCACCGGTTTATACCAGGCAAGCATTAATCTTGCTTTCAATGCCAAATCTATTTTTCCAGCCGGGATTTCCTATAAATACCAGTCGTGTTTCCATTGTAGAATCTTCTTTTTTAACGTGCACATCAAGATCAATCCATTGCCCCACCAGATTCAACAATACCGTTGGATATTTCAGATCATCCCAATATACAAATCCTTTGGCCCGGATGATATCAGGCGGAATGATTTCCAGCAACTCTCTAAATGCCTTCTCTGAAAAAGGCGTTTTGGATCTAAAACTCCAGGATTCAAATACCAGGTCGTGGCTTGTAGGCTCTTGGGTGGGCACGGCCGATAAAAAACCAACGCTTGTCCCCTTGCCATTGGCTTCGAGAACGTGGCCTTCTTTTTCATTTAAACCTCCGCCCTCATTCAGTTCAGGGATATCTTTAAATCCTAAAACTAAATCAAGCGGCACCTGACACCGGATAGACTCCAACATTACAGCAGTAGGGGATATTTCTTTTACGAAATTTTTGACCTGCTCCAAATCTTGGGAATCTATTAGGTCGGTCTTGTTTAAAATCAGCAAATTGGCCGCTTTTATCTGACGGCCGACCAGTCCTAAATATTCCTTGCCGATCTTGAGCAATTGACTGCAGTCAATTACGGTAAATAACCCATCAACATGGAGGTGAAATTTTAACAAAGGCGTGGAGAGGGTGTTTAAAACTTGGGATGGCTCAGCTGCGCCGCTGCACTCTACTAAAATATGGTTCGGTTTATCAATCTGTTTCATCAGATTGATAACACTGGCTATCAAATCCTGTTGTATAGTGCAGCAGACGCAGCCGCCGGTTAGGTCGATCTTATTTTCGTCACGGCCGACAATCAGATCGCAGTCGATATTGATTTCTCCGAAATCATTGACCAAAACGGCAATCTTTTTGCCTTTATTATGTCGGATAATGTGGTTTACTAAAGAGGTCTTGCCGGCACCGAGAAATCCGCTCAAAATCGTCGCCTTGACTCTTTTGGCCTTAATCTCGGCAATGTCGATCATTATTTTTTCTGCATCTCTTTTCCGCAGCACATCAGCGGAACGCTGCAAGCATCTTCAGATCCGACAATGCATGTGCAGGTTTTTTTAACCTCCAATTCAAGTCCACAAGCATCGCAATGAAACAGATCACCTTCTTTCATGTCACAACAATTTGCCATCAGAAAACCTCCTTTGGTTGTTATTACAGGGTGTTAGAGTGCTTTAAGGGCGTTTTTCATTTGGTGCGCCGATTTATGCTCTTTGGGTCACAAAGGTAATTGCAATACCTCATGATTATTCATCAGGCAATCTTTAAATATATCGATATGATTTAATTATCTGTTCAAGCAATTCTTACAGACTCCATCCACTCTCACCTCTACCTTGTCTATCCGCCCGGGAAACGTCCTTTGCATCGCATCCGAATCAATGTCCAGGGTCTCCGGATTCAGGCAGTCCATTTGGCCGCACGCTTTGCAGTAGAAGTGGGGGTGCTGCTGGTGGTGTTCGTTGGGCGCGAGGCCGTAATAAGCCGCCCGGCCGCCGGTACTCAGGCGCTCGACGATGCCCTGTTCAACCAGTCGGTCGAGGATGCGGTAGACCGTGACGCGGTTGATGGAACTGCTGCGCTCCAGGGTTTTATAGATGTCGCCGGCCGAAAGCGGGTAGTTGTTGTTGCCGACCACCTCCAGGACGCGCAGCCGGTTGGGGGTTGCCTCCAGGTTTGCCGATTCCAGTATTTCCGTGTAGTTGCAATGAAGACACATGGCATTCCTTTGTTTACCGGCCGGTCGCCGGTTGACGGCCTTTCCGGGTGAAGACGAGGAGTTTATCGATACCCAGTGAAAACAAAAATACCACCCCGGCAACCAGGATAATCGAGGCGCCGGAGGTGAGATTGTACTGGTAAGAAAACCACAGGCCGGAAATCGTAAACATGGCTCCCAGGATACTTGAAGCAAACATCATTTGAGCCAGGGACTTGGCGTATTTTTCAACAATGAACGGAGGAATCGTCAAAAGAGCAATGACCAAAATAAGGCCAACAACCTGTATGACCAGAACAATGGTGACGGCCAGCATGCCGACTAAGCCGAAATATAGTTTTTTCACCGGTACGCCCCTGATTTGGGCGAACTCCTCATCATAGGACATGGCCAATAAATCCTGGTAGTAATAGAAAACCAGGACCATGATCACAACGGCAATAACGGCCATGACAATAAGATCCGACCTGGGAACGGTAAGAATACTGCCGAAAAGATAACTCATCAGATCTACGTTATAACCAGGCGTCAGATCGAGCAAAATAATGCCGAATGCCATACCGAGTGCCCAAACAACCCCGATGATTGTATCGGCACGGTGCTTGGCAGTATTGGTGATGGCCGCCATCACCATGGCTGCGAAAAAAGAAAAACCAATGGTGCCTGGCAAATAGGGCCATTTATAATAAAATGCCAGTCCGATACCACCATATGCGGCATGGGCAATACCGCCGGCAAGAAAGACGATGCGGTTGACCACCACAAGGGTGCCTATGATACCGCATACCACGCTGGCCAAAAGGCCGGCGGCCAGGGCGTTGCGCATGAAATCAAATTGGAGTGCTTCAATCATTCTATCCTACCTTTAAATACTTAAGCCAAACGATCAGGTCAGCGATAATGGACTACGCCGAGATGGCTGTTATAAGGACGTTTAGGCTGTAGGCTATAGACTGTTAGGAAAACCACTCAGTGCCGGATTTCCAATGAGCAGTTACCGCCTTTTCCTAACCTGAGCCGTACCCCTGATAGAGGTTTTATAAGGATTTTCCTACAGCCTAAACGCCTGTAGTCTATCCACCTAATCGTGATCATGTTCGTCATGATCATGATGCTCATGCAGCACCCGGTGTGGCAGACGGCCGTGGGTAAGCAATTCTACAGGACAGGCCTCTTCCACGCTGCAGGTATACATGGTCTCCAACATTTCACCGGTAATTTCGGCCTGGTCATGATAATGCAGTTTTTGGTTAACGCAGGCGATCGATTTTACGTAGCGGGATACCACCAGCAGATCATGGGTAACCACTAAAACCGTAATGTCCTGGTTGAGTTCCTTGAGGAATCGATAAAAGTCAGCCTGGCCTTTTGTGTCGATGCTGGCAGTGGGTTCATCCAGTAAAAGAATCTTGGGCTGGGCCACCAATGCCCGGGCGATGAATACCCGCTGGCGTTGGCCTCCGGAAAGTGCGCCGATTTTCTTATCGGCATAGGCTGCCATTTCCATACGCTCCAGGGCTGCCAAAGCATCCCGGCGGTTGGTCGCACTTCGCCGTGACAAGCGTTTTTGGGGATTGATTGTTCCCATCAGCACAACGTCAATTGCCGTGATCGGAAAGCTGTGGTTCACGTGAACATTCTGCGGCACGTAACCAATGATATGGGAAGCCTCCTGGGGAGGCTTCCCATCAACATGTACCGTCCCTTTCACCGGTGCCAAGAGGCCCAGTATCAGTTTCAGCAGGGTGGTCTTACCGCCGCCATTGGGACCAATAACAGCTATAAAATCTTTATGCCGGACGTTAAGGTTCACATCCTTTAGGACAGCTTCTCCATCATAGGAAAAATCAAGATTTTCAATTTCAAGGATCTTCACAAGATTTTCATCCGTTTATCTCAATTTCTCACCGTATGAAAGCCTATTGGGCTTCTCGCCATTACGTCATTGGGTCCGGTTGGCAAAGATGCTTATCATCATTCGCAACGCGTCCGCAAGCTTTGCATATGAACTTGGCATCATTCACAAAAGGTTTGATTTTCTCCACATCCAGATTACACGGACAGCAGGTCATCCCACACATTTTATCTGAGCCGCAACAATTTGAGTTTGTAATAAGTGTCATGAGCTTTCTCCTATATATATTGGCTTTTATGAATCACTATGAATTTGGCCACAGAACTATTTCAATGCACTTTGAAACTTTTTTGCGACTTCGCGTAAATTGGCCATCCAGTCTTCAGCCAAAGGATCGACGAAGGCCACCTGGCCACCGATCTCCCGAGCCACGAGTTTGGCGCTTTTGGTTGAAAACTGGGGTTGGACGAAGACCACCTTGATCCCATTTTCCCTGGCATGCTGGATCAGCTTTTTCAACTGGGCCGGTTTGGGATCTTTGCCTTCGATCTCGATGGGCACCTGTTCCAATCCATAGGCATGCGCAAAATACCCCCAGGGTGGGTGGAATACCAAGAATTGAAGGCCCTCTTTTCCTTTGAAGGTTTTTTTCAGCTCGGTGTCCAGTTGGTCGATCTTTGCTGTAAATGCCTTGAAGTTCGCTGCATAGACACTCCGATGCGCCGGGTCGGCCTCTTGTAGCGCGGCCAGTATGGTGCGGGCCTGAATCTTTACCAGCGGTGGTGACAACCAAATGTGAGGATCAAGCCCGGCATGTTCATGATGATCTTCCCCATGGTGTTCGCCTTCTTCATGGCCATGCTTCTCCTCAGCGTGGTGTTCGCCTTTTTCATGACCATGCTTCTCTTCCCCATGGTGTTCGGCTTCTTTGTGGCCATGCTTCTCCTCCCCATGGTGTTCATCTTTTTCATGATCATGTTTCTCTTCCCCATGATGCTCACCTTTTTCATGGTCGTCATGATGGTGGTGATGAGCCGTCATTTCGATCTTTTCGATGCCATGGTCCGTATGGACCACGCGCATATTGGGATTGGCTGCCGCGATTTTATCAAGCCAGGCGTTTTCGAACGGGACGCCGATGGCGAAATAGATTTTTGCCTTTGACAGAGCGGCCATCTGTTGGGGTTTGGGCTCATAGGTGGCGGGGCTGGCCCCGGGCCGGACCATGATTTGGGCGTCAACCAAGTCCTTGCCAATTTGTTGCACGAAATATTTCTGGGGGACGATGCTGACGAATACCGGCATCCGTTCCCCGGCAAAGGCATAGCCTGGTAAAATCAGAATAAATCCAAAGAGAAGAGCCATCTTTTTGAGAGAACAAATCATTTTTAAATCCTCCATCACAGTGTAATGAACGCCGGGACCGATAGGGGCTGTGCAACACAATGCCGAATTGCCCCACATTTCCTATAGCTGGTTTTGTCTTTTAAACATCTTAAATAAAATAAGAAAATGAAACAATGCAGTATTTTTTAACAAAAACTTATGCAAATATATTGCATTGATGTGGTCCTGACAACCCTTACACCTATCTTTTTAATAATTTTTAGTTCGATACAGGGATAAATGCGGCTGGCTGTCAGGTCTGGGGATTATTTTTCAATGGCATGCCCAGGGTATAAGTGCTATTTAAATGAACTTGTGTACAACTTCGGTCCAAAGGACCTGTAAAAAAATGGACACCAAGCCTTTCCCCATAAACTGCAACTGCAACCACGAGCACCAGCACTACAGCGTGGTACCTTCGGGGAAAATCCCCTTTTTGTTCATCATTCAGAGCCTGTTTATTGTTGCCTCTGTGGGTGTGGTGGTTTTCTATCGTCAGCATCCGGCCTTCAGCACCTTGAGCATCACCTTCGTCTCCATTTTTTTGGAAGCCCTGCCTTTCATGCTGCTGGGATCGTTGATCGGTGGTTTTATCGAAGTGTTCATTTCCGCGGAAAGGTTGACCAAATTCTTGCCGGGGACCAGCTGGCGGACCATCTTTATGGCCGCCGGTGCCGGGCTCTTTTTCCCGGTTTGCGAGTGCGCCATCGTACCGGTCGTAAGGCGCCTGTTTCAAAAGGGCTTGCCGCTGGGCGCCGGGATTGCTTTTTTACTGGGCGGTCCCATTTTCAATCCGCTTGTCCTGATCTCAACCGCAGTGGCCTATGGGTACCAATGGGAGGTTGCCATCGACCGTATCGTTCTGGGCTACCTTATTGCGGCAACCATCGGGATTCTGGTAGAGTTATTTTTTTCCAAGCAGAATGCACTTGCTGTCGGTCTCCCGGACAATGGTCCTACCTGTACCTGCGGCCATGACCATCACGCCGAACATGGTGAGCACAAACTTTCCTTTTTTAGAAAAATTGTAGCGTCCTTTCAGCATGCGGCCGCTGATTTTTTGGACATCGGCCGGTACCTTATTTTCGGCGCATTTATTGCCGCATTGCTTCAAACCGTGATTGCCCGCGGGGAGATGGCGGCCGTTGCCGCAACACCGGTCCTGGCTATTCTCATGATGATGCTGCTGGCCGTTGTTTTGAGTCTCTGCAGCGAGGCCGATGCCTTCATTGCAGCCACGTTTCGAACCTCCTTGCCGCTGTCCGCCCAGATGGCCTTCATGGTGCTGGGCCCCATGCTGGATATAAAGCTCATTCTGATGTATTTTCAACTCTTTCGTAAACGATTCATTGTCGCCTTGTCAGGGACGACCTTCGTACTGGTGTTCCTGAGCATGCTGATCAAATATTGGAGCCAGGGATGACCGGTTTAGCGCCGAACAGACCCGAGAAGTGGAGCCGCCTGCTACTTGGCCTGCTCCCCATTGTTGTACTCATCGCCATCCTGGATGCGCTGGTATGGCTGATAACCAGCGATACCTATACCGCCTATCTGCACCCCCGCTTCGGGCTGTTTCTGTTCATCGGCACCGTTATTCTGGCTGGATTCATTGCGGCGTTGATGCTGGGCCGTCCGGCACCACCTGCCGGGAGCAGCGGGGAGATTCTATCCCGGGCCGTTGTCATGCTCATTCCACTACTGTTTTTATACACTGCCTTTGGCCAGGGCATGGGCGGGCACGCATTTTCAAAAAAATTTGTCGGCAATGAATTGGAGCTGCCTTACGTTTTTACAGACGATCCGCCCCCGGAAGATGACGCTGAAAGCGGAGCGCATGCTTGGATGACCCTTCTGCAAATCAATCAACAGATGGAAACGCTGCAAGGCAAACGCGTTTCGACCGAGGGCTTGGTGTACACCGATGCCAATGTGCCCGCCGACCAACTGATGCTGTTCCGCTTTGCAATGTTCTGCTGCGCGGCCGATACAATCCCCATATGGTTGTTCGTAAAAAAGGAGGGCCTGGGGACTTTCGAACCTGAAAGCTGGGTCAGGGTCGCAGGTGTAGTCGAAAAAGCAATAATAAATGGGAAGACGGTACCGATGATCTTAGCGGAAACCATCACCCAAATTCCCCCCCCGCCGCCTGGCGCGCAGTACTTGTATTTTTGAAGCGGATCTGCGCGCGTAGCCCAGAACCCTTTGTTTGGTCCCACAGAACGATTATCCGAATTTTCCTTGTCTGGACGATGTGACCCGGCATGTGTTAGAGGGAGATCTTATATGAGCGTCCAGCGCAGAGTTTGGGCCAATCAGGCTTAACCAGAGGCTTACGTCTTCGCCGAGGCTTCGCCGCACAAGACGCCTGACATGAACACCTTTTGAGATGGGTTCATCATCACCACTTACGCATAAGGACCGTAAACTATGAAGCGCATCAAGCTGGTATCCTGGAATGTAAACGGCCTGCGGGCTGCCGTGAAAAAGGACTTCTTCGCGTCTCTCGAAAAAATCGACGCCGACATCGTCGGCCTGCAGGAAACCAAACTGCAGGCGGATCAACGAACCAAAGCAATGCGCTACCTGGCAGGCTATGAGGCCCACTGGGCCTACGCCACGGTGAAAAAGGGCTACAGCGGCACAGTTGTTTACACGCGCCTTACAGGGCAAGAAGTAAAGACCGGGGTCGGCATCGACCGCTACGATGCCGAGGGCCGAATCGTCGAAATCGATTTCGCTGATTTCATCTTCTTCAACATTTACTTCCCCAACGGTCAGATGAGCGACGAACGCCTGGCCTATAAACTGGATTTTTATAAAGACTTTTTCGCCTACACCGACGACCTCAGAGACCAGGGGCGCAGCCTTATTATTGCGGGGGACTACAACACCGCCCACAACGAAATCGACCTTAAAAATCCCAAGGCCAATGAAAAGCGTTCCGGTTTTTTGCGGATCGAGCGGGACTGGTTGGATGAGATCATTGACCGGGGATACGTGGACACCTTTCGTCATTTCAATCCGGACACCATCAAATACTCCTGGTGGTCTTACCGCTTCAATGCCCGCTCACGCAATGCCGGGTGGCGGATCGATTACTTCTTTGTTACCCAGGATATCATTGATAAAGGGTGGGTGGTCGACACGTTCATCGACAATGATATTTTCGGCTCGGATCACTGTCCGGTGGGATTGGTCTTGGAAATCCCATAGAGGCGGTTTGAAAACATCTCTTTGTTTCCAATCTTCGCGTTGGGTCCGAAGATTAAAAGCTTCGAAATACTGGCAGTATTCCTCCGGTCAGAATCTCGCATCGGCCTTGACCTTGAGAACGATTAAATATTTGAATACAGCTTTTGACCTTAATTGGTGGATGCACCCGCCTGAACGCAGCGATGGCGCTAAGTGTCATCCTTAAGAAAGGCATCGAAAGGATCTATCGGTAGCCGCCGGAAAAAGTGGATGTTACCCCTGCCGGTTTTAATGATTCGTTTTTTCTGACGGCACGAAGTCTCCTCCTCAGTCGGCCCAGATCGTTTTTGCGGGAACGCAATGGAATGCCAAGGATTGCCCTGTTCATTCGCCGACGGAATCTTGAAAACCATCCAGGCGCCATTATAGTATAGAAATAACATGAACCCAGCAATCCATGGGCGCTAACAAATGACCGAAAAGGCGGTTCAGCCTGGTCCTGAGTTGAAACCAATTGCCCTGCATCGGATTACGCCCTTGGCCGGACGGAGAATGGGATCGTTGTAATGGTTCAAGGGGCGTACGATATCACGTAAGATCAAAACATTGCCGCGACAGGCAGTGCTTATTAATCTGGAGGAAATTATGACCGCGAACATCATTAGATTCACCACACTGGTTGTGACATTCATGTTTTTAGCAACCACGGCACTTGCCGCCGGAAGTAGTTCAAGACCGCCAAGTGACAGTCGACCCGGGGTTTCCGATTATAATTCCGGCGTTAAACTGATGCAAAAAGGAAAATACGCAAAAGCCCAGAAGAAGTTCGAGGCTGCCCTGAGAAAAAATCCAAACATGGCTGATGCTTACAATAACCTGGGGTATTCTCTGAGGAAACAGGGCCCAGCCAATTTCGGCAAAGCACTTACCAACTACAATCGTGCCATCGACCTTGACCCGAATCTGGCCAAAGCCTACATGTATCGTGGGGTGCTGCACATGCGGATGGGCAATGAGGATAAGGCCCTGGCCGATCACAAGACCCTTGCTAGATTGAACCGGAACCTTGCTGACGCACTGCAAGCCGCCATCGCATCGGGCGAGGAGCCGGATGATCTGGATGGACTGGCTAAAAAATGGTAAGAATTGCAGTTGCCTTCTCCCTGCTCTTAGCCGGAGCGGTATGCAGCCCTGGGATCACAGGACCCGAAAATGCCGGTCCGCCCGGATTTGAGTGGCAACTGCCCGAGGGTTTTCCAACCCCAAACGTTCCAGCAGACAACCCAATGACGCCGGCGAAGATCGAACTCGGTCGCAGGCTTTTCCATGACCCCCGATTGTCAGGCAACGGAACAGTCGCTTGTGCCAGTTGTCACAAGCCAGAACTCGCCTATACCGACGGTCGGAGCCAGGCTGTCGGCATAAGGGGGAACATTCATCCCCGTTCTGCCATGTCACTTACCAATGTGGCCTACAATGCAACCCTGGGATGGGACGATCCTGCCCTGACAAGTATAGAAGATCAAATCCGGGTACCACTCTATAACACGCAACCGCTGGAAATGGGATTGGCCGGTCGCGAGAAAGACGTTTTGCAGCGGTTTATGAATGACCGCCACTATCGCAGGCAATTTCGGAAAGCTTTCCCGGAAGACACGAATCAGGTGACAATTCCTAATATCATTAGAGCACTGGCGGCATTTGAAAGAACTCTGATATCGGGCAATTCGCCCTACGACCACTGGGCATACGGCGGAGATGTGACAGCCCTTAACCCGGATGAACGCGCAGGTGCGCGCCTGTTCTTCAGCCAGCGTTTGAGCTGCTTTCGATGTCACGCAGGGTTCAACCTCTCGGGACCGGTTGTCTACGATGGTTCAGGCCCTTCAGAAACGGTGTTTCATAATACCGGGCTATACGACGAGGACGGCCGCGGTGCCTACCCGGCGCCGAACACGGGCGTACACCGGCACAGCGGGCGAAGTGAGGACATGGGCAAATTCCGGGCACCCACACTTCGCAATATCGCCCTGACGGCACCTTACATGCACGACGGCAGTATCTCCACGCTTGAAGCAGTTATCGATCACTACGCGGCCGGAGGGCGCGCACAATTCTATAGTCCAGATGGACGGTCCACTGAAAAAAATCCTGTAATCGACCCGTTGATGGCCGGTTTCAGGCTGACGACGGTGGAACGACAACAGCTGATTGCGTTCCTGGGGGCACTCACCGATGATTCCTTCATACAGAGAGAGATATTGGAGGGTAGTCGGATATCAAGGTAGTCAATGCAGTAAACCGTTCTCAAGTACTTAAATTCGATCGATATAACAAAATGATTTTGTCGAAAACGTATTGATGGCAACGTTGCCCAAGATCAAAAAAATCTGTCTGATTTCCAGTTTGGATATCGTTCAAGTGACTGATAAATGGCGAATACGTCCGGCGGGCGCCCTGTGACTAAAATTTATGAATAGGGTCAAATCGTCAGCCGATGTGCTTTTGACATAGTGCCTGTTATCGGTCGTACCCATTCGATGAGCGTGTGGCTGTCCGGTTCTCGGACCCGCTACAAGTAGTGATACACATTACAACAGCATACGACTCCAAAATGCCCTTTTGTAAATCCTGAAAAGGGAATTCTCATCAACCAACTAACTCACTGGTCTTCCGGATCCGCCGAAAATCCCGGCGGCAGTTCATCAAAGGTCCCCGAGTCCACCGCATATCCGGGCTCCTTCTTCTCATCCAGCGCCAGGTCAAAGCCCCTGGATTTGCCCTCCTCAATGTAGGAACCGGTCGCCAGCCGTACCTCCTGGTAGGCGGTCACGATGATGGCTTTTTCATTTTTCACCGGGCAGTGGAATTCACAATAGCCACACCCGGAACACATGTGTTCGCGGACAATCGGCACCGGGACCGGTTTGTCTTTGCGCTTGATGAATTTCACGGCATCGTAGGGGCAGACTTCATCGCAGACCATGCACTTGCGGTCATGCTCCCAGGCAATGCACTTGGGCTGCAGGATAACCGCTGTGCCGGTCTTGGCCCAGAGCCGCTCTTTTTTGTCCAGTTCCCGGATTGCCTCGGTGGGGCAGACTCGGGCGCAGCGATTGCAATGGGGGTCGCAGGGTGCGTGCGCGGGAACGACCGTCGGGCTGAAAAGGCCGATGAAACCCGCTTCGAACCAGATGGGTTGGAGGGTATTGGTGGGGCAGGCCGCCATACATTCACCGCAGCGGATGCAGCGCGTAAAAAGATCGGCCTCCGGCAGAGCCCCGGGTGGCCGGATCAGGCGGTCCGAGACGACCCGGCCGGCCTTGCGGGTCTCAAGGGGGGAATCGATACCGGTCAAAGATAGCAGCGCGGTGCCGGCCCCGGTCGTTCCTGCCAGCAAGGCTTCCCGGCGGCCGGTCGAAAACGGAATGGCTGGATTGATGATTTCCGCCTGTCCCGGCGAATAGCGGATCGCGTGCACGGGGCAGACCGCTTTACAGGTTTGGCAAAGCACACACTCACGGTGGTTGGTTGCCCGGCCTTCAGCGGAAATCGCGTCCATTTTACATTTCCGCTGGCAGGTCCTGCATTCGGTACATTCATCGGAAACCCGGCGCCGGTAGAGCGGTTTTCCGGAGACCAGCGCGAAGACGGCACCGGAAGGGCACAGGTACCGGCACCAAAAGCGCGGCGCCAATAAACCCAGGCCAAAGAGCAATCCAAAGAAGGTGACAATGAAACCGGTCGTGGCAAATCCGACCGGCCTGCCCCCCAAGGCAATTATGATATCGGCATTCAGCACATCTGCGGCTGATTGGACCAGGACGTTTGACCACTGCAGCAGCAGGGCGAGTATGGGGTAGATGACCAGGGCATAGAATCGGGTAATCAAAGAGAGCGGCGCTGCCAGGAAGATAAAGGAAACGCCCAGCAAGGCAGCACCTGCCAGGAAGGCGAGAAGTAGATATTTAAAATCCGGCAGTTGCCGGTTATTGATTTTGCGGTTCTTTGTTTTTAAAATCGTATCGCCGGCATCCAGGGTGACCCCCATGGGGCAGAGCCAGCCGCAGAAAAAGCGGCCCAGCACCAGGCTGGCCAGGATGATAACCAGGGCCGGAACAAGGGCCGAAAGAAAAACCCGGCCGCTGAGCAGTGTTCCCAGAAACACCAACGGGTCCAGCTGCAGCCATAGTTTGAGCAGTCCGGTGTGGGCCGAGCCGAGAAAGGCCAGTACAATGAGCAGCAGGAAGGTGATCAGGGACACAATCTGGATTAAGCGGCGCAGCCACATCAGACCGTCAAACTCCGAGTGTTGAGGTTCTCGATATCCAGGCGCCCCAGACCGCGCTTGTGGGCCAGGCGGATATGGTTGACCTGGGACGGCTTGAACCGCCGGCCGTACCATTCAAACATGGAGACCGTGGTGGCATCGGCAGCCACCATGTCGGCTGATGCGATGATGGTATCTTCACGGATGACTTTGCCTGGCCCCTGCGGACCACCGGTCGAGAGTACCCGACTGGCGTCGATTACTGCCAGGTCGGCTTTCAATACCGTGCAAAGGTCCACGATGCTGGTGTCCAGGTCATAGCGGCCGTGGAAGACCCCGCGGTCGTAGATCAAGCCCATCATGCCTTTCATCGAGAGGCTGACCCCGGCCGAACTGTGGCTCTTGGCCGTTGGGGCGGCGATAAGCACATCGCTTTTCAGGACGACCTTCATGATATCCGTACGGGGAATATCCTTCGCGTTCGGGATGACCACCTCCTTGTACAGGTGGGGGCTGGAGATGGCCCGGACCATCTTGGACCCCAAAGGAGCGCAGGCCGCCTGGATCCCGCTCATTTCGAGGCAGGCTTTTTCCGCGTGCAGGACATTGTCCGGGATCAGAATACTGGCAGCCCCGGCCTCCAGGCACATGACGGCCAGCTCGCGCACCACTTCGGGACTGGTGTTGGTACCAGCCGCCGGGGGGCGCGCAAAGGACATATTCGGTTTGATCACCACCCGGTTGCCGGGTTTGACAAAACGCTGCATGCCGCCGAGCAATTCAACAGCCGCACGGGTGGCGGCTGCCCGATCACCCTTGACCACCGATATGTCGGGTGTTGAACTTGCCCGGCCTATTTTCGGCACAAACAGCCCGCTTCCAGCGGCCGCCAGCCACAGCATGCCATTTAACTGATATTTTAAAAACGCTCTGCGATCCATGCGATCCTCCTTGACGGGATCCAATCTCGATCTTCTATTGGCCGGTTTTCATTGGCCCAATGTCTTATATTGCAAGCGACGGGGAGATCTGTCAACAGCAGGGGGACCCGCGGTGGGCGGATTCCTTGCATGTTCCGGTTGAATATTGTAACGTGAAATCGGTTTTTGCACCGGTTTCAAACATTCGCACCCGACGGCACGACGGATACTCGACCACTTCGCACGACAGCTCCGACCTCATCTTCAGAAACCGGTTAAAGCCTACCTTTTTCCATAGTCTGAAACCACAGCGATGCTTTGGTGTTTGCATGCATGCTCAGAAAGCCATATTTCTGACCCAGGAGGAAGCGGTAGACGCGATTCGGCGGGACCTGCAGCACTACGGCGCGCAGACCGACCTGCTGTGTGAGCTTTTTCCGATTGTCATGGGGGCCGGTGCGCTTGCGCTGCCGGACGAGGACCGGCAAAGTGTCTGGATAAAACAGAAATCCCGGGGGCCCATGCGTTCGATCAGGTGTTCCGATCTGGCCGAGACCCTGTTTACGCATATGACCAGACAGGCCGCCTCAACCGAACGCCTGGCTGAATTTTGCCGCGGCATATTCAAGGAAACAGCCACCCCCGGGAGGGACCGCCACTCCCGCCAGGCAGGGGTCTGGGTGGAAACCGGCATGGACGGCTACAACTGCCGGCAATGCGGTCGCTGCTGTCTTACCCTGGATTATCATGCAGAGTGCACAGCGGCAGACTATCGGCGCTGGCAGGCCGCCAGCCGGGATGACATCCTGCGCTGGGTGCGTCTTGTCCCCGGTAAAAACGGAGTCCCGGCCTACCGTATATGGGTGGCCCCTGGAACGGACGAACCCGTCAGTACCTGCCCTTTCCTGACAAAGCAGACCGGAAATGAGAAAAGAACCTGCGCTATCCACGCTGTGAAACCGGAGATTTGCCGCCAATACCCATTTACCCGCAAACATGCCCGCATGACCGGATGCCCCGCGTTCGATTAGCCCCCACCCGGTTCATTTAGGCTTGCAAAATGAAAAGTCCCCACTATTATGAGCTTGCTGCAAACGATTGAATTTAATGGGCGCTGGTATTATGTTTCGCTGTTGGGACTTGAATATAGGTAAAACGCACAATGTTTGAAACTGCTTACAAAGCCGCCTCCCCGGATCATGAAAATGCCCTTTGGTTCATCATCCGAGATGGTCTGTTGCTGGTAAAGAAAAACTGCCGACCGGCCACGGTTCCCCGGGGCCATCAATTGGCCGACATCCTGCCGCTGTGTGACCACGTCCAACTGCTGGGGCACCTCGACGGACAGGCTTGCTTTGCCGCCGGTCCACCGGAAGGCTTTCAGCCGGAAGAAGCATTTGAATTCAGGGGTTTGAAAGCCCTGTTTGGACACATTGCAGAAGACCAGCTGTGGGTGGCCGGCCGGGCCAACCTGCTCGTGCGTTGGAGCCAACACCATCGCTATTGCGGACAGTGCGGTCAGCCGACGGCTGACAAGCGGGATGAACGGGCCAAGATTTGCAACAGCTGTGGCCTGGTCAATTATCCGCGGGTGTCACCGGCCATCATCGTGGCCGTCATCAAAGGCGATCAAATTTTACTGGCCCGCTCCGGTCGTTTTCCCGGCGGTTTCTTCAGTGTCCTGGCCGGTTTCGTGGAGCCCGGTGAGAGCCTGGAAGCCTGCGTGAAAAGAGAAGTGCTCGAAGAGACCGGTATCGAAGTGCAAAACATACAATACTTCGGAAGCCAACCCTGGCCGTTTCCCGATTCACTCATGGTGGGCTTTACGGCCGAGTATGCCGGCGGCGACATCCGGATAGACGGCCGGGAAATTGTGGCGGCGGACTGGTATACGCGCGACAATCTGCCGAAGATTCCGCCCGGGATCAGCATCGCCCGGCAGCTGATCGATTGGTTCGCTGGAAATTGAGAAATTGAAATTCAGGACCCTGACTTTACAGCAGGCTGAAAGCAGGCACCCGGACTGTTACCTGGAACTGAAGATGCGTACTACCGCGGACGGCATTCCCGAGCATGAGGCGCTGTTGGTAGCCGCAATGCCGGCAATCTTCGTCTGGCCCGACCGGAAAATCGCCGCCACCGGTAATGAAAAGCAGTGTGAGGCTATCTACTGGCTGGATGAAAGGTGAAAACTCCAGCTCCCTGAGTTCCGCTCCTTCCCCACATAAAAGACAATCTGCCCATGTTTAGTCTCGGGTAAGCTGCCGGTAACGGATGCGGCGGGGGATTTCCGCATCTTTGCCCAGGCGTTTTTTGCGGTCCGCTTCGTAATCGGAATAGTTCCCCTCAAACCAGACCACCTGGCTGTCGCCTTCGAAAGCCAGAATATGGGTGGCGATGCGGTCCAGGAACCAGCGATCGTGGCTGATAATGACCGCACAGCCGCCGAAATTTTCCAGGGCCTCTTCCAGGGCGCGCATGGTGTTGACATCCAGGTCATTGGTCGGTTCGTCGAGCAGAAGCACGTTCGCACCCTGTTTGAGCATCATGGCAATGTGGACCCGGTTGCGTTCTCCACCGGACAACCGCCCGACCTTCTTTTGCTGGTCGGATCCAGTGAAATTGAAGCGGGCCACATATGCTCTGGAGTTGATCGAACGGCCCCCCATCTCCAGGGTGTCCTGTCCATCGGAGATCGTTTCCCAGATATTCTTGTCCGGCTCCAGGGCGTCCCGGCTCTGGTCCACGTAAGCCAGTTGAACGGTTTCCCCGGTGCGCAGGGCGCCCGCATCCGGCTTGTCCCGGCCGGTGATCATATTGAAAAGCGTGGTTTTCCCGGCCCCATTGGGTCCGATGATACCGACAATACCGCCCGGCGGCAGGGAAAACGACATGTTTTCCATCAGCAGGCGGTCCCCGAAGGCTTTGGATACCTGCTCCGCTGCGACAACCACTTTGCCAAGCCGCGGGCCGGGTGGGATGTAGATTTCGAGGTCCCGGTCGCTTTGTTTGCCTTCCTGACCCAGCAGTTTTTCATAGGAATTGATCCGGGCCTTGGATTTGGTCTGGCGGGCTTTGGGCGACATGCGGATCCATTCCAATTCGCGCTGCAGGGTTTTTTGCCGCTGACTGGCACTTTTTTCTTCCTGGCGCAGACGTTCCTGCTTTTGTTCCAGCCAGGAGGAGTAGTTGCCCTTCCAGGGGATACCCCGGCCGCGATCGAGCTCCAGAATCCAACCGGCCACGTTGTCGAGAAAATAGCGGTCGTGGGTAACGGCGATAATGGTGCCGGCATATTGCTGTAGATGATGTTCCAACCAGGCCACGGTTTCCGCGTCCAGGTGGTTGGTGGGCTCATCCAGCAGAAGGATGTCGGGTTTCTGCAGGAGCAGCCGGCAAAGCGCCACCCGGCGGCGTTCCCCCCCGGAAAGCACTTTGACCGGTGTGTTTCCGTCCGGACACCGCAGGGCACCCATGGCCATTTCCAGGCGCGCATCCAGGTCCCAGGCATCGGCGTTATCCAGTTTTTCCTGCACCTGCCCCTGGCGCTCGATCAGGGCATCCATCTCTTCGTCCGACATGGGTTCGGCAAACTTTTCGTTGATCGTGTTGAATTCTTCTAAAAGATCGACTACTTCCTGGACCCCTTGCGCCACGACCTCGCGAACTATTTTAGTATCGTCCAGTTCAGGTTCCTGTTCGAGAAACCCCACCGTGTAGCCCTTGGAGAGGATCAGTTCCCCGTTGAATTCCTGGTCCACGCCGGCCAATATCCTGAGCAGGGAGCTTTTTCCGGCCCCGTTCAGACCCAGTACGCCGATCTTGGCGCCGTAAAAGTATGACAGCGAGATATCCTCCAGGACCGGCCGTTGGTTGTAATACTTGCTGACACGGATCATGGAGCAGATCACCTTATCAGGTCCGCTGGTCATGTTTACCTCCTTTCAAAACAGCTGCTACATAAATACCAGCATGTCGGGTGGTATCAATCCGGAAAAGCTGATCAGATCGACGACGTAATGGGACAGGATAATTGCCGGCAGGGAGCGGGTACGCACGTAAAGCGCCATATAAATTGCCCCGGCCGCAAATGATGCCGTAACGACCGCAAAACCGGCACTCCAATGAATGAGGCCGAATGCGATTGCCGACATCAATACAATCCAGACCGAGTTTTGGGTATACTTTTTTGAAACGATGTAGAACAGGCCCCTGAACACCAGCTCTTCCACAAAGGCTACCAGCAGCAGGCCCCCATAGAAATCAAACTGATGCCAGAAAGGATTGGTGATGGCCGGGATGCCGCCCAGCCGAGGATATCCGCCCACCAAGCGGGTTACCAAACCATCATTGTACAGAACGAAAAGAACACTCAGGGTGCCCATGAGAAACACCCCTAAAAATGCGGTCGCCTTTTGGGCGTTCAGCCCCAGAGTGCCCGGGGCTATGCGCTGGGTTTTTAGCAGATAGGCAATGATCAGCAAGGGGTAGACTTTCACAAACAGATAATCAATGGTCAACCAGTGTCCCCAGTGGGAGATGTATATATTGGCCAGATCATTGACATAGAAAGGCACCAGGATAACAATCAAAGCAATGGTTACAAGCCCTCGCCGCTTTTTCCGGTCACCCCCATATTCAACTGTCGAACCGGAGGCGTTGGTTGTAAGATTTGATCGGCCGGCCAGAAAACAAGCCGCGGTCGCAGCGGTGCCTGTGGCCGCGATGGCCACGATCGCCAGGACGCTGAGTGATATTAGAATAGGGCCGGGCAGGATTTGCTTCAGCAGGTCAAATGCGCTGCCGGTCGCCGCGGCCAACCCCATGCTGAAGTAGCCGATTGATAATAAAGTGGCCGGGGGCCCCGGGACCCGGTCCGGAAAAACGGATTTCAAGACGAAGTAAAAAGCCAGCCCCCCGAGGGCTCCGGTAGAAGAGAAACTGTAGAATGCCAGCAGGGACAATTTGAGTGTGAATCCAACAGCGGCAAACAGAGGCGTTACACCGACGATGAGCACCACGGCCTGAATGATCGCAAAAAGAAGCGTCTGGTTGACAGTCGGTGTCGCCCCGGCCTTTTGAACCAGGCGGGCATAGGTGCCGCCGGCAACCAGACCGGTGGCGCCCATGGACACCTGGGCCGCCGCCAGTTCTTCCAGGCCGCCTTTAAAAGCATACAGGCCGGCTGCAAAACCAGCCAGTAGCGCCAGGCTCCAGCCAACTACGGCAGTCGGAAGCAGTTCCCGGGTGGTCAGGAAAGTATTGTGCGGTTGTTCGCGCGACATTGACATGGAGGCATTATTGGCAGTCCGGATTGATTTGTAAAGAAAATAACCCCATGTTTAGCCGTACAACCCCTATTGGCGGTCGCGTTCAAATAGCGGCTTGCGATGGAACGGCCCACCGGGCTGACGGAAAATATTTACGGGCGTGTCAACCAGCGGACAACGATTGATCCGTTCCGAAAAACAGGGTACGGTGCCTTTCCAGTTAGAACCGCATCAGCGATTTGCCGGAGGACCCGCGTTTCGATGAACGCTGATAAAAACTTGGTAATAATGGCAACCTAAACGATGCATGCCAACATCCGAATTGAACCGGTCCCCGCCGCAACGGTCGTTCTTGTCCGCGAAGAAGCCGGTGAACTGCAGGTTTATTTACTCCGGCGGAGCAGGCAGAGTGATTTTATGGGTGGCTTTTATGTTTTTCCGGGAGGCGCTGTTGGGCCGGAAGACCAGGAAGCCGAATTTTGGCAACACCACAGCAAAAGCGACGATTTTACCAGGATAACCCGGGGGCAGTTAACCGCGGCGGAGGCTCTGGCCTTCATGGTGGCCGCCATCAGGGAAACTTTTGAGGAAGCCGGGGTCATGCTGGCGGGCAACTTTCAAACCGGCAGATCGGAAACCGGGATAACGGATATCCGTTTTCGGGCGGGTGGTTTGAAAGCCGGGTGGCTGAAGACATTTTTACAGGCTCAGGACCGGTCGCTCTCTTTCTCCGGACTGCTGCCCTGGTCACACTGGATAACGCCGGTTTTAATGTCACGGCGGTTTGACACCCGCTTTTTCATCGTTAAAATGCCAAAGGGACAGGTTTGCCGCCCGGATAATACCGAGACGACCCACGGTATCTGGATCAACCCGCGCAATGGATTGCAAGAGAATATGGACGGCCGGATTCCCCTGAGCCCACCGACCCTGGTTACCCTGCATGGTCTGTTAGGTTATGCAAGCTTCGAGCAGGTTGAGGCGGTTGCGATGGCGCGCGGATGGGGCCGAACCACTCTGCCGCGGCTGGTTCCGCTGGAAGACAGTGCCGTCATTGTGGAACCCTGGGACCCGGCCTACGCAGATTCTCGTATTGAAATAGACCCGGATGCGTTGCCGGAAAGTGTCCAGGAAGTGGGTGCGCCCTTTTCAAGGCTATGGCTTAAAGACGGTTTCTGGAAACCAGTTCAAGACCGGCTGCAACCCGATTGATACGGAGACTCATATGTTGAAAGCGGTTTTACTCGACCTCGATAACACCCTGATCCTATTTGACGAATTGAAATATTACACGGCCTACTTCAAGAAGCTCAATCACTATTTCGATGACGTTTTTGAACCGACGGAACTGAGGGAGCGGGTCATCAACGGCACTATGGCGCTGCGGCATAACCGCGGCCTGAAAAATAATCTGCAGCATTTTCTGGATGTTTTTGCCCATGAGCATGAAGCCGATATCCCCAAGTTGTGGGCGCGTTTTATGGCCTTTTACCGGGAGGCGTACGACGACATCGCGGTAACCGTACACGTACCGGAGGGGCTGCACCCGGTGATCGCCCAACTGCGACGGACCGGACTGAAGCTGGTCATCGCCTCTAATCCGATTTTCCCGGTCACTGCCCAGGAGAAGCGGATGCGCTGGGGCGGCCTGGATCCAGCCTGGTTCGACCTCTTTACGCACATCGAAAATATGCGGTTTGTGAAGCCGACCATTGATTATTTCAAACAGACCTGCGCGTTGATCGGTGAGAAGCCCGCCGACTGCCTGATGGTAGGCAACGACCCGGTCAATGACATGGCCGCCGCGCAGGCCGGCCTCAAGACGTACCGGACAACCGATGCCGAGGTGATCGATTACGCGGCTCTGACCATTACAGATGCGCAGCGCCGAAAAGGACCCCGGGAAATCCCGGATCCTGATTTCAAGGGACCCTTCGCCGGTGTTACCAAGGTGGTTCGGGCACTGGCTGGGGCCAATTCTTTTGAACGGGGGTAGCATCCCAACCACTTGAAGTATGACTGAAAAAGTGCAAAATAAAACGGTCCTGATCCTGGGGGCCACCGGATTGGTCGGCAGTCACTGTCTGCAGCGGTTTCTGGCGCAAGATCAATTTTCCCGGGTTGTCACCCTGACCCGCAAGCCACTGGACATCAGTCCGGCCAGGTCTGGTCACCGCAACCATGTTATTGATTTCGATCAGCCGGCAAGCTATCAGGATAAGGTGGCAGCGGATATTGTGATTTGCGCCCTGGGCACCACCATAAAAAAGGCCGGGAGCCGTGAGAAATTTAAGCGGGTCGATTTTCACTATCAACTGGCCCTTGCCCGGGCAGCCCGCTCGGCGGGTGCCCGCCATCTGCTGCTGGTGTCGGCCAAAGGGGCGGCCGCCGATTCGCGGTTTTTTTATAATCGCGTAAAAGGCGAACTGGAGACCGCCGTGATGGGCTTGGGCTACGAGCGCTTGAGCATCTTCCGGCCGTCACTTTTAAAGGGCGATCGACGCGAGTTCCGGGCAGGGGAGGAATTTGGAAACTTTGTGGCCGGAGCGTTGTCATTTGTCATTCCCCAACAATGGCAGCCGACTCCGGTCGAGCGGTTGGCCGATGCTATCCTGGCCGCGGCCCGCGTTGGCGCGCCAGGTAAGGAAATCTACGAATCCGGTAGGATCCTGGCAGGCGTGAACCCGGAGATATAAGGATGATCAGGATCACACCGGACATTGCACTCTCGCCCCAAGAGATTAAATTTGAATTTGTAAGATCCTCAGGGCCGGGTGGCCAGAATGTCAACAAGGTGGCCACGGCCGTCCAACTCCGTTTTGATCTTCAAAACAGCCCTTCCTTGCCGCCGGAAGTCAAACACCGCCTGCGCAAACTGGCCGGAAAAAAGGTGTCGGCCAATGGTGTCCTTGTTATCCGGGCGGCGCGTTTTAAAAGCCAGGACCAAAACCGGCAGGATGCCGTTGAACGTCTCCGGCGCCTGATCATGCAGGCTGCCGTGAAGCCTAAACGACGCATCAAGACCCGGCCCTCCCGGCAAGCAAAGTTACGGCGCCTGGAAGCCAAACGCCATCGCAGCCGGCTGAAACGAAATCGGAGACCGGTCACGGACAACAACAATTGAAACCGCTGGTTTGCGGCTCAGCGGTTGACAGTCCAAGGAAAAACACAGTAGATTTACCCCTCTCACCCGAGACGGCGATTGCCGGATCGCTTATTTCCATCATTTGAATGACAGGGAGGATGTCATGGCGTGGTTTCTCTTTTTAATGAGCATTATTTACATTGCGTTTGGCTGTTCTGCTATCCTGGCTCCCAGGGAGACCAAGGAAAATATGCGCCTGCTGACCGAGAAGGGCGACCGGCGGATCTGGGCCGCGGTTGCCGGGATAGCCGGAATCCTATTCCTGTTTTCTTATTCGGCCTCCAGCCACCCGTGGATTATCGTCCTGGTGGGAGTTCTGGCGCTCATCAAAGGCGGTGTCTTTTTTGTCAATCCGGGCGGCATATATGAGAAGACCCTCCAATGGTACTATGGTGACCAATCCGAGGAGACCTACCGGATTCATGGGATCGTGGCGTTGATCCTGGGAACCGTCATTTTTTGCTGGACGATTTAACCCAAGGGGGGCAGGTTGAAAACCATCGGTATTCTGATTTGCGTACTGGGCAGTCTCGCGGCAATCGCATATGCGCCGTATACCCTTCCGGGCGGTGTAGGCGGTGTGAAGTGGGGGTTCATCGCCGGTGATATCGTCGCCATGTTCGGTAAAAGCATCAAGGTGCATGAATACCTGGATTATAAAACGCTGTTGATTGAATTGGCCATTATCAATGCCTTGGGGTTGGGGATCATTATCGGCTCGAAAGGCAAGTAATGGTCTTCGTCTCGCAGGCTTCTGATTTCGGAATTCCTTACAACATTAAGCCGAGATAATTTCTATTCCGGCTATGCGAATCCTTCCAGAAAGTCAGATATAGACATAACTTGTGCATAGGCGGCTTTCAGGGCCGCCATGAACGCACCGTGGACTTCTGCGGCCGCAATTCTACGTCCGGCAAAATCCAGATCTTTGGTGGTACAGGCATCCTGGACAACCGTGCAGGTAAAACCCAGGTCGGCCGCGGCCCGGGTGGTGGCGTCGATGCACATGTGGCTCATGGCGCCGCAGATGACCAGGTCTGTCACGTCTGCCTGCCGGATGAGGCCTTCTAGCGCCGTTTCCCGAAAACTGTTGGGGAAATTCTTTTCAGTGACTGTTTCCGCTCCAAGCGGCGCAACGCTGGCATGAATATGGGCACCTTCGGTATCCGGCAGGAAAAAGGTGGCTCCGGCGCCCACAGACAGGTGGCGCACATGAAAGACCGGAAGGCCTTTTTTTCGGAAGGCGTTCAGCAGACCGGCAGCATTCCGGGCCGCTTGTTCCGGCTCTGCCAGTTCCATCGCACCACCGGGAAAATAATCATTTTGAATATCTACCAGCAACAGACCAGTCGTCATGGCAACCTCCTCTTGTGTCAATCAATCCACCTGAAAACTTATATAGAAAAAGTGCCTAGATCCATTCCAGGTCGGTCTTGGTCAACTCCCCGCCGGCATCGCCGGTATTCAGGGTGCCGGCCGGTTCGATCAAGAGAATCTTGCATTCCTCTGGGGCACACGGTTTGTGCTCCACACCTTTGGGGATGACCACCATCTCGCCGGCTTTCAGGTGCAAAGACTTGTCCCGCAGGTCAATGCGGTAATCACCTTCGATGACCACGAACACCTCGTCGGTTTCCGGGTGGCTGTGCCAGACAAAGTCCCCGTAGGACCGCACCAGTTTAAAATGGTAGTCATTCATGGCGGCAATGATTTTGTAATCAAGCCGTTCATGGAATTTTGAAAATTTTTCCTGGAAATTGACCACTTTTATATCCATCGATAGATTCCTTTCATTAAAAAAGCCCCGCTGATGATGACATCGGCGGGGCTTTGCAGCTCTAATTCTGGTTTCTCAGCGTTACCCCAGGTGCTCCAGAAGAATCCGCAGCATCCGCCGCAGGGGCTCCGCCGCCCCCCACAGGAGCTGGTCGCCCACGGTAAATGCGGTCAGAAAATCCGGCCCCAGGTTGAGCTTGTGAATGCGCCCGATGGGGATTTCCAGGGTCCCGGAAACGGCGGCCGGTGATAGCGCCTTCAGGGTGCTCTCCTTGTCGTTGGGAACGATTTTGACCCACTCGTTCTGGCTGCGCATCATATCCTCCAGTTCCGCCAGGGGGATATCCTGTTCCAGCTTGATCGTGAAGGCCTGGCTGTGGCAGCGCATGGTGCCGATCCGGACGCACTGGCCGTCCACGGGGACCGGGTTGTCGCTTCGCCCGAGGATCTTGTTGGTTTCTACCAGGCCCTTCCATTCTTCTTTGGTCTGGCCGTTCTCTACAGCTTTGTCGATCCAGGGGATCAGGCTTCCGGCCAGCGGCGCACCAAAGTAATCGATGGGGAATCCGGCGCTGTTCTGCGTGGCGGTGATGTTGCGATCCAACTCGAGAATGGCGGACGCCGGGTTGTCGAGCTGATTGGCAGCCGCTTTTCCCAGGGTCTGCATCTGGGCCACGAGTTCGCGCATGTTATTGGCGCCGGCCCCGCTGGAAGACTGGTAGGTCATGGAGGTGAGCCAGGCGACCACATCATTTTCAAACAGACCGGCCAGGGCCATGAGCATCAGGGATACGGTGCAGTTGCCGCCGATATAATCTTTGATACCATTGGCCAGGGCCTGGTCGATGACTTGGCGGTTGACCGGATCGAGAACGATGACGCTGTCGTCTGCCATCCTCAGGGTGGAGGCCGCATCTATCCAGTAGCCCTGCCAACCGGTGCGCCGCAACTCGGTGTAGGCCTTTTCGGTATAGCCGCCGCCCTGACAGGAAATGACGATATCCATAGCGGACAGCTTGGGGATATTGTAGGCGTCCTCGAGGGGCGGTATGTCCCGGCCGATGGCCGGCCCCTTTTGGCCAACCTGTGAGGTGGTGAAAAAAAGCGGTTCGAAACCATTGAAATCATTTTCGGCCAGCATCCGTTCCATCAGCACCGAGCCGACCATGCCCCGCCAACCTACAAATCCGACGTTCAGCATTTTGAAACGACCTCCCCACAAAAAAGAGTTCAGTATGAACTCATTCCAATAGGTTGCCTTAAATCGGTTGTCAAGGCAATTTGCAAAAACCATCCGATTAAGATAGTAGAGAAGCTGGTTGCATCAACACCTTACGATCGGAAGCGGTATAGGATGGAAGAAAAACTGGAAACCGTCACCATCCCCAAGGAAGACGCCGTGTTCTGGCTGGATGCCGAGGGGCACTGGCACAATGCGCACGGTCCTTTCGAACACCCTAAGGTCAGCGCTTATTTTCACGCCTGTATCAAGCACGATGCCGATGGCTACTATGTCGGCCAGCACAGGGACGCGGTGTATGAAAAGGTTTACTTCCGCCATGAAGACACGGCGCTTTTTGTCTTCGGTGTGGAAGAGCGCGACGCGGGCACAACGCTGCGTTTGAACACGGGCCATCAGATAGACCTCAATCCGGAAGATTTGTTTGTAAAAGATGACCACCTGTACACCCGGACCAGCCTGGGACCGGCCCGCTTCAATCAGAAATGTTTAATGCAGATTGCCGGTCGGATTGAGGACCAGGGCGATGATCTTTTTATCAAGGTGGGTGATAACCGCTTTAAAATATCCGGGAAACCATAATCCGATCAGCAGATCAGACCTAACCGTCGCCGCCGGTAAGCGGACGGCTCCCACCCGACACCTCAAAAGCCTTTGACGGATGGACGGCATTGCTATAAACTGGATACATACTTGCTGACCATCTGATCCTTTCGCGGCTCACTACGTTCAGCTAAATTCCAATTCTCGCTTCGACACATCTCTTTATCAACTCGACCTCTTCTTAATCGAGACTATGCTTGCCGACTAACCACACCTGCCTCCGGGTAAGGTGCGGGAATGTTAAACCATCTAAAAAAAGGAGGCACCCATGGAACAACACGCCCTTCACTATGATACGATTATCCGGCTAACAGAGGCGATATCGCATTGTAGAGACCCGGAAGAGGTGGCCTTGATTACGGCCGAGAGTGTGAAAACGGCGTTCAACGCCAAAGGCTGCTCAGTCTTTCTGGTGGACCGGGCAACCAGCGAACTGGGCCTGGTGGCATCGTTCGGTTTGAGCGACGAGTACCTGAACAAGGGTCCGATCCATTTTATGCAGTCCATCAAGGAGGCCAAGGATGCTGTGCCCATCGCCATTTACGATGTGATGGATGACCCCCGGATCGAATATCCGGAGGAGGCGGCCAAGGAGGGTATTGCATCATTGCTGGGGGTGCCGATTATCAGCCACGGCAAGATTATCGGGGCCCTGCGGATCTATACGGCCGAACCCTGGGAGTTTTCACCAAGCGACATTACCCTGTTTCAGGCAGTTGCCATGATGTGCGGCATGGCCATGGAAATGTGCCGGATGCACAAGGGGTATAAAACCAGCATTGAGATTCTGAAAAACATGCGCGGCAAGGCGGCCTAAGGTGTGAATGGGTGAACGCACCAGTCTGCATGCCATTTTATGCGTGGCTTGGGGCAGTGTTCTTACCTGTAGACGATCCGTGTGCTTTGAATTTATAAGGCCCGGATTACGGTATGCCTGCCGAAGCAACTTACGCGGCGGGATGAGGCTCCGGTATATCCCGCCGTTCGAATACGGCGTGGGTTTTCAATGACCGCTTGCGGCGGTCGAACCCGCTGCGCCTTTTCCAGTTCGTCCTGCGTTCCTGTCCTGGCGGGGCGGAGACCAGGACCCGTCGGTCCTTGATTCGCCGGCGCCCCCCACTATCCTCACGAAAGCCAAAGATGTTGGGTAGGGTCATGTCAGGCACCTCGACGTCGAAAAAGGTTTCTCAAGATACAATGCGGTACGGTTTGGCCGGTAGCAGGGCTACTCAGAGGAGCATAGATCCAGGTCAGGCTGGTCGTGCGGGGTCATCCTGCATGTGTTCCAATAACCCATAATATGGCACTATTTCCTCATTGTCAAAAACGGTAGCCGGTAAAACCCCATCCCGATCCGGCCCAGGGGCCACCCCAGGGCAAAGCCTTTCATCAGGGTGTAACTGACCGGTTTTGAGGTGAGGGCCCAGTGCCCCAGACTGGGCCACCGATAGAACCAGGCGGCCGAGAAGCGCCCCACCAGCAGGTCCCTCCGAATTCCTTCCAGAAGGCGATCATACAAAGACCCCGCCGTTTTGCCGTCTGACTGCGAAGATACGATGGCCCGCGCTGCAAGTTGCCCGCTGTGCACAGCGTTATAAAGACCTTCGCCAAGGAGCGGGTCCACCAGTCCGGCGGCGTCGCCGGCCAGAAGGATACGCCGACCGCGCGGGTGGTAGCGCCAGCCGCCCATGCCCATGGGGTATCCGGACATATTTTGCACGTCCGCGCGGCCGAGTTTGCGGTGGGCATATGCACAAAGATGACGTTTTTGCAACGCGACTGCCGGGTTACCGCTGTAGAGGCCGATATTGGCGTGGTTACTTTTGGGAAAGACCCAGCCATAACCAGAGGGGACTGCGTTGAAATCAAAAGCCATCCGGGGTGGACCAGCCGCATTGACGGGCAATGTCCCTTCGATTGCAAACCCCTTGTAATGATTCGAGAATTCACCGGTAAGTCGGCGGACCCGACTATGCACACCATCGGCACCGATGAGAAAAGCAGCTTTCAGCGCACCGGCCGTAGTCTGGAGGGCAACGTGATCCGGAAACTCGCGGAGGGACAATATTCGGCCAGCGACCCTGAATTGGGCCCCGGCCGCCCGGGCTTTTTCCAGGCAGAACAGATCCAGTTCGGAGCGGACGGTCAGCGCACAGATTTCATCCCGGCCTGATAACCTGACGGAGCGGGACAGCCCTTTGCCGATGTCCAGTGTTTGACAGCGGGTCTGAATCACCGGATCAATTGAATAGCGCAGGGCCCGAATGGTTTTAACGGTCACGCCGCCGGCACACGCTTTGTGCCGCGGAAAGGTGTGACGATCAAGCAGGAGTACCGATAGGCCGGTTAATCGCAGGTCATAGGCCGCGGCAACGCCGGCCGGACCGGCCCCGACGATGATGACATCAAAATCAATCCAAGATCGCTTTGGCATGGGGTTGCGTCTTTATTGGAATCAAATAAAAACCTGCTTGACGCCTGAATTCCGTTTCCCTATGATACGTGGCTTTTTGAGAGCGCTTCTACTTTACCAGAGTAAGCCATGGAAAAAAAGCCGCCAGCGATGAATATAAAAGTTGTCCTTGCCCTGACCCTAGTTCATTTTACCGGTGATTTTTACAGTGCTTTTACCGCCCCCCTGTTTCCGGTTTTCATGGAGAAGCTCAATCTTTCCCTGGCCCAGATCGGTTTCATTGCGGGGTTGAACCGTTTCCTGGCCTTTATTGTTCAGCCGACCGTGGGGTATCTGGCCGACCGTTATCAGAACCGGGCGTTCATTATGGGGGGGCTCTTTTTGACGGTCTTCTTCATTCCTCTGTCAGGCGTGGCCCCTTCTTTTTGGCCGCTGCTGGCCTTCATATGTATCGGGTCGGTGGGGTCTTCCATGTTTCATCCTTCGGTGGCCGGCATGGTACCGCTCTATGCCGGCCGCCAGACCGGGCTGGCCATGTCGATTTTCAACACCGGTGGAACCCTGGCTTTCGGCGTGGGACCGCTGGTAGTGACCTGGATGGTGGCCACCTGGGGACTGGAGGCGCTGCCGGCGGCCATGCTGTTCGGGTTGGCGGTATGGGGTTATGTCTTCTTTACGCTGCCCCAGCCGGAAAGTGAAGGGTTGCGGCACCTGGGCTTTTTCGGCACCCTGAAAGAGACCCTGGGGCCGGCCTTCAAGCCCATTGTACTGATCTGGCTCGTGATGGTTCTAAGGGCATTGGTCGGTCAATCCTTTCTGACGTTCATGCCTGTTTTCTACGTACAAAAGGGGTACTCGCTGGTGGCCGCCGGGGTGATGTTTTCACTGTTTACCATTGCCGGAACATTAAGCGGGATCGTATCCGGGTATCTGTCGGACCGTATCGGGTATAAATCCATTTTCCTGGTTACCCACTTCGGCATGACCCCAGCCCTGCTCCTGTTGCTCTACCTACCGGGCAACTGGGTGTATGCCGGTGCTTTGCTGGCCGGGGGGTTTGTCCTGGCCACCATGCCCCTGGGCGTCACCATGGCCCAGGCCCTGGCCCCCAAAGGTCGCGCCATGGTCTCCAGCCTGATGATGGGGCTGGCCTACGGTTTAGGCGGGGCCCTCTCACCCGTGGTGGGAAAACTGGCGGATATCTACTCCATCGAGCAGGTCCTGTTCGTGGTAGCCTTCCTACCACTGGGGACGCTGGGACTCATCATGTTCTTCCCACGAGTGGGAAGTCAGGCGCAATGGCTGCAGGCTGAAGACTGAAGGACCGTCTAGGGGAGGAGAAGCAACGTGCCTGTTCCAAGGCTGCCTTGAACAATAGCGTATTGGATTTATTACCAAAGGAAGAGTTGCGCGAACTGCCTCTGAGTCTCAAATAGGTAACTTACTTTTGCCTTTACCATATCGTGCAGCTTTACGTTTCCGGGCCGCAAGCACGATCTTGCGGATCCTGATTGATTTAGGCGTCACTTCCACGACCTCGTCATCCCGGACAAAACTCAGGGCCCGCTCCAGTGTCATGGCTTTGATGGGGGCGCAAACCACCGCATCGTCCTTGCCGGCGGCGCGCACGTTGGAGAGCTTTTTCTCCTTGCAGGGATTTACGTTCAGGTCGGATGCTTTGTTATGTTCGCCGATGATCATACCCTCGTAGACCGGCGTCCCCGGCTCGATGAACAGCTGGCCCCGCGGTTCGAGGTTGAAGAGGGCATAGGGGACGGCCTTGCCCTGGCGGTCCGACACCAGCGAGCCCGTATAGCGGGAGGGAAATTCACCGCGGTAGTCATCGTAGCCGGCAAAAATCGAGTTCATGATCCCGGTGCCCCGCGTGTCGGTGAGAAATTCATCCCGGTAACCGATCAAAGAACGGGTGGGGATGGAAAATTCCAGGTTCACCCGACCGCGGCCATTGTTAACCAAGCCGACCATTTTCCCCTTGCGCAAAGAGAGTTTCTCCGTCACGATCCCCATGAAATTTTCATCGCAGTCCACGAACAATTGTTCCACGGGCTCCTGGATGCGGCCATCGATTTTCTTCAAAATGACCTTGGGGCGACCTACGCACAATTCAAAACCTTCCCGCCGCATGGTCTCGATGAGAATCGCCATCTGGAATTCACCCCGCCCTTTGACGGTAAAACTGTCGCCCCCCTCGGGGATATCCACCTGGATAGCCACGTTGACCAGGGCCTCTTTCAGCAGACGTTCCTTGATCTTACGCGACTGCACGATCTTGCCTTCCCGGCCACTGAAGGGGGAGTCGGTGATGGCAAACCGCATGGCAACCGTGGGATCATCCACCGTGAGTCTTTCGAGCGGGAGAGGCGCATCCTGCCGGCAGATGGTGTCACCGATGTGAACCTCATCGATACCGGCCAATACGGCGATATCGCCGGCGGCGGCTGTTTCTACGGCGGCCAGGTCCAGGCCGTCATAGACCTGCAGCTTGGAGAGCTTGACATTGGCGGGTTGACCATCCTTTCCGATGCAGGCCAGCTTGTCCTTGAGGTTGACCGTACCGTTGGTGATTTTGCCGATGGCCAGTCGGCCGAGGTAATCGGAATACCCCAGGTCCGCCACGAGCATCTGCAAGGACTTGGCCCGGTCGCCGGTGGGCGGCGGAATCTCAGCCAGGATCATATCGAACAGGACATCTAAATTGGAGCCGACTTCCGTAAGCGTTCGCTGGGCGATTCCATCCCGCCCAACGGCATACAGCAGGGGGAGCTCAAGTTGCTCATCCGTGGCATCCAAATCAATGAACAGGTCGTAGACTTCATCCAGCACCTCATCCGGTCGGGCGTCCTGGCGGTCGATTTTATTGATGACCACGATAACTTTGAGACCGGCCTCGAGGGTCTTTTTCAGGACAAAGCGTGTCTGTGGCAGGGGACCTTCGGAAGCATCCACCAATAGAATGGCACCGTCGACCATTGAAAGGGCACGTTCCACCTCACCGCCGAAATCAGCATGTCCCGGTGTGTCGAGAATGTTGATGGTGGTATCGCCATGGGTTACCGAGCAGTTTTTGGCCGCAATGGTGATGCCCCGCTCTCTTTCCAGGTCCATGCTGTCCATGATGCGGTCGTCGACCACCTGGTTTTCACGAAACATCCCGCTCTGACGAAACATGGCATCTACCAGGGTTGTCTTCCCATGATCGACATGGGCGATGATGGCGATATTGCGAAGTTTTTTAATGTCTTTCAAGTGGTCCCCTCTTGTTCTGAAAGTTGGCGCTTAACCTGGCCGGCATTATAAGCACTGCCTTATCAATTGCAACCGCAGCGGGGGCGGCGGAGCGCGGATAATGATTTGACTGCAATATTGGACAATGGTAGCAGGAGGCTGAACAGTAGAACCGGGGAGGACAAACTGAACGGACGCCAGATATCCAAAGACCACGTTATTGAATTGCGTAGAATCAGGCGGACCATGGCCGCTGAACTGAAGGTAGCCCTGAGGGCCCGTGCTAAAATGGATTCGCAGGCCCTTGCTGAGGCCGAAGACTTAATCGCAGCCTTAAAGACCATAAAGCGTAAAATCGAAGAACGGGCCCAGGCGCTCGGCTATTCGGAAGTTTGCCGCCAGTCAATTATCGTGTGCGCGGGAGAGTGCTGCCGCTGGCATTTTCCCAAACGACTGTCCCGGGTAGATTTTTTTGCGGCGGTTTTCAAGCTGCAGGCCGTCGCCAGGACGGCCCTGGCCGTGCAGGTGTATGCCTCCGGTGATGGGGTCTACCAGTGTCCCCTGTTGCAGAATGATGGCTGTATATTTTCCTTTGAAGAACGACCCGCTGTTTGTACGGCAGCGTATCCTTGCCTTGCTGGATCTGATTATTGGGAATACAAGGAGCGCTTTAGCAGCCTACGGGCCAGTCTCCGGAAAGCCCTGGGGAAACTAATCGACACATATGGCTTAGAGACCTCAGACTAACACAGAGGCTTGGACAGGCGGCCGCGGCACCGCGGTTTGAATAAAGGGGCTATCCGAACTCCGGGAGCAATGTATTCGGGCAACTTTTTAACGATTGGCATTGTAGGTAAGCTTTGTCGCCGGCCGTATGTGTCTGTGGGTGATCAGCAGTTTGCCGTTCATTTTAACCAAGGCGTACCGGACCGGTCTCTCGCCGGCCGGGTAAACCGCCAGAGCGACTTCGCCCAGGGCTGCTTTACCGAGGTCGAAAGGCCGGTCACCCCTAGCCACGAACTGCATGGTGGCCAGGATCGCCTTCTCCTTTACTGGGCGGGCTTCGGTTTTCGCAAGCGCTGTTTCAGGGATCACCTTTCCAGCGCGATCCTCTGCCAGCCGGGCTCGCACCCAGGGATATTTTCCAGCCCTTTTGCTGACCTGCCAGCGTAGATTGCGCGCTTTGACATTGTAATGCGCAGTCTTTACAAAACTTTCTTCGACCAAACGGCACTTGGCAATAATGCGGCCGTCGTCAGCTCCGACGGGGGAAACCAGGCCAAAGAACAAGGCTGCGCACAAGCCGGCGATTAAGAGGGCCTGGGTTGGATTGGTTACTTTCACGTTAAACTCCTTCTGACATGCTGGGTTAGGTTTGCCGTCCGGCTCAGAAAAAGCCGATATGCCCGAATTCCAGGGCAGATCGCTTCAAAGGTGGTCCCCTGGCAACCCGGCTGTCTCTGTTAAAGACCCGTGGCTTTCCGCCCCCACCTTCCGATGGGTTTGGCCTTGTCAACAAATGGAACTACTGGCCAGTTAAGTGAGCAAGATGGGTGCCAAAGCGGCTGATCTTTTAAGGCTGAATTAAATCAAGATGTTAAAAAATTGGTGGGCTTGCAGCGATCCAACTAGAGCGGGGCGCCGTTGCATTGTGCGAAAACTTTGGTGCGTTTTGCAAAAAAACGTTTTTCTGAAGCGGGTCCGATCATAAAGGGGACATGCTCGGTGCCCGGCTCGACGGTCAGTCGACTCATGTTGTTTGCAGTTGCCGGGAAGACGAAAAGATGGCGATTGCGAGTGATGTGTTTACTATGAAGATTCGCCGCGCCACTTTTTGAGCAGTTTTTCTTTCGATTCCATGGCAATGCCGCTCGTTTCATACTTTCTGAATTCTTGCGAGAGCTTGAAATAATCTTCTTTCAGGCGTTTCAATTCATCCCGGGCCAGGGCATGTTTGGTCTCCGCCGCTTTTAAATTGGCTTGGTTTTGGGCCGCGACCTTTTCCACTTCGCCTATGGCTTCAACCAGACTCTCCGCAATCCATAAGATCGTATGCGCGGAGAAAGAGATGTTGCCGGTGTTACCCGACTGTACCTGTTGTTTGATTTCAGCCAGGATTTTTTCAGCTTTTTCTTTTTCTAGCATGGCAAGGTCTCAAGTAAGGTTGTTTTAGATATTTCACCAATATAGATAATTTTTAGGTAGCGTGCAAGGGGTGCCGTTCCGTGCGCCTGCCGCTGGGCACACTCAGCCGCGATTTACATTTATGGAATCATTTTGGTTGTTTGTTACAATTATGTGGCCGGTTTGAATTAAGCCATTTTGTTGGAACATTCTTATATTTACATGTAATATTAGAATGTTAAGGGTGAAATGGTGCTTTTCTGGGAGGCTTGGCATGCCCATTGCTGGTTAGCGTAGTACCCTGGGAAACCACACATTGAAATTCTGGAGGCTTTAAATGAACAAGGTAGAGGCGATTATCAAGCCATTCAAACTGGATGAAGTAAAAAGTGCATTGAATGAGATCGGCGTGACCGGCATGACCATCTGTGAGAGCCGGGGGTTTGGTCGGCAGCGCGGCCACAAGGAGATTTATCGGGGCGCCGAGTACCAGGTCGATTTTATTCCAAAGATTAAGATAGACGTTGTCGTGGAAGAGGCCCTGACCGATGGGGTGATCGCGGCAATCAGAGACAATGCCGGTACCGGTAAGATCGGTGACGGTAAAATTTTTGTCATGCCGGTGTCCCAGGCTATCAGGATTAGAACGGGAGAAACCGGACAAGACGCGGTTTAAGGTTTGCGCTGCGCGGGTCCCGCTGCACCCCGGGTGTGACGGGACCCGCACGCGTGTAAATGTATCTCATTTATCTTATCAAGAAACAAACGGAGAGCCGCCCTTTCCGGCCAGAACGCCTTTGATCGAATCTTCAACTTTCTGACGTGCCACCATGCCGGTAATCTGTTCCATTACTTTTCCATCTTTGAAAAAAATCAGGGTCGGGATAGACTTAATGCCGAATTTCCCTGGGGTTACCGGGTTGTCGTCGACATTGCATTTGGAGAAAACCATTTCTTCGCCGTAACTTCCGGCCAGGTCTTCAAGCATCGGTCCGATGGCTTTGCAGGGGCCGCACCAAGGGGCCCAGAAATCGACAATTACCGGTTTTTCTGATTTTTCCACTTCTGATTCAAAATTCTCATCTGTAATTTCCATAAACGAGTCGGCCATTTTGTCTCCTGTTGGTTTGCGGGATTGGCGCCGTCAGTCGGCGGGGGCATTTTCCATTCCGGGAAAAATAGGCACCCGATCACCCCTTGTCAACGCTATCAAGAAGCGACTGAATGGCTTTGAAAATTAACAAGAAAACTACAAAAATGTATCAAGATTTACATAAATTACATATTAGTATTTTCTTTGCGGCTTATCCAAATGTGAGATTTAAACTTAAAAGTTTCATATTTATAATAAGTTATAACCTTTCAGGAGTAGAGGAGAAAGCTGGCACACCCCTTGCTCTATCACTGACGCAACGATTTTTAGGGCAGCGCCCGTGTATCGGGCGCTGTTAACTCCCAGGGCGGTAATAAGATGTTGGCTGAACACTTTTTAAAAGATTCAAATTCACTCAAAAGATTCAAACAGGAGAACAGAAAATGCGGAAACTCATTCTATCACTGCTGATAACAGCCCTGAGTTGTACCTATGTTTGGGCCGGTGACCCTGAACCGACGGTTCTTTCCAACAAAGCGGCCATCGATCTGGTTCAAAGCCATGCCAATTACCTTTGGACCTTGGTCGCCGCCTGTCTGGTGTTTTTCATGCAGGCCGGTTTTGCTTTGGTCGAAGCCGGATTTACCCGCGCCAAGAACGCGGTCAATATTCTGATGAAAAACCTGATGGATTTTTCCATTGGCAGCATTGCCTTCTGGGCTGTCGGTTTTGGCCTGATGTTCGGCGCCAGTCAGACCGGCTGGTTCGGTACTTCGGGATTTTTCCTGAGCGATTTTGCTCCCGACGGTGATCCCTGGGTCCTTGCGTTCTGGATGTTTCAGGTGGTGTTTGCAGCCACGGCGGCCACCATTGTTTCCGGTGCCATGGCGGAGCGGACCAAATTCCAGGGGTATATCTTCTACAGTATCTTCATTAGCGGTCTCATCTATCCCATATTCGGCAGCTGGGCCTGGGGCAGCCTGTTCAATGGCAGTGGCTGGCTGGAAGGTTTCGGGTTCATCGATTTTGCCGGGTCCACGGTGGTTCATTCCGTCGGCGGCTGGGCGGCCCTTGCCGGTGCCATCGTACTCGGCCCCCGTATGGGCAAATACACCAAAGACGGCAAGATCAAACCGATCCTCGGTCACAACATGCCGCTGGCAGCTCTCGGGGTTTTCATCCTCTGGCTGGGTTGGTTCGGATTCAACCCCGGTTCCACCACCACGGCCGACAAGAGCATCGCCATGATCTTCGTCAACACGAACCTGGCGGCCGCGGCCGGCGCCATCGCCGCGCTGGCCACTTCCTGGATTAAATTCGGGAAATCTGAAATCGGCATGAGCTTGAACGGCGCTCTGGCCGGCCTGGTTGGGATTACCGCCGGCTGCGCCAATGTAACGCCCAACAGTGCTATCCTTATCGGTCTGGTGGCCGGTGTGCTGGTCGTCTTCTCGGTCATTTTCTTCGACAAGATCAAGGTAGACGACCCGGTCGGTGCCATATCCGTCCACGGTGTCTGCGGTGCCTGGGGCACCCTGGCAGCCGGTATCTTCAACATCGGCGGCACGACGGCCAAGATCATCGGCGTCCAGCTTTTAGGCATCAGCGCCTGCTTTCTGTGGGTCTTCCCCGCGGCCTTTATGCTGTTCAAGCTGATAGACAAGACCGTCGGTCTGCGGGTCAGTCCCGAGGAAGAATTGGCTGGTCTGGATATCACTGAACACGGCGGCAACGCCTATCCCGACTTCGAAGTCATGACCTACGGTGGATCAGGCCTTTCCGAGGCCATGCCCGGAATGTCTGCCGCCGCTTCTCAGGCCGGACTTTCTTCGGCTGCTCCTCAAACCGAAGTCGCATAGGCCACAAAGGGACGTACCAATCCTCCCGATAGGTACCACTGGACCCGGGTGTGCAGGTTGCACCCGGGTCTGCTTTTATAACTGCCTCAATTGCTTGCGGGTAGGGTCAGTTTTGGCGATGCCTGACAAATTGAAAGGGAATTACCCGGTCGGTCACTTGAACGTGGTGTTTAAGATGTCACTTTTGATCAAAGCGCGGGCCAGGTCAACATCTGCGGGCAGCAGGTCATAGGAGAGCAGGGAGCCCGGTCCAGCCCATGCACAGCGGTCGTGGGCCACGGGGACGAGCTGGCCCGACAGCCAGGTTGCCCGGTAGGCCCGGATGTGAAAACTGCCCTTGGCCTGATGGTGGAAACTATCCGCAACGAAAGGGCCCACCGCGACCCTGATGCCGAATTCTTCTTCCATCTCGCGCGCCAGGCTTTCTTCCGGGGTTTCCCCCGCTTCAACCTTGCCGCCGGGAAACTCCCACTTGCCGGCTAATTGGGACGGTGCCCTGCGGCGGGCGATCAATACTTTTTCGGTTTGCACCAGAAAGGCGGCCACCACTTCAATCATCATGCCCGTTTATCTACCCTTCTCACTCCCGGGTGTCAAATATTAAGCCACAGTGGCAGATTGACTTTGAAAGAGTGATTTGCCATAGTGCTTTACCAACGCAGGCGACTCAGGGGGAGCGCACCAATGCCGACACCAGCCTCGGTTCAAATATTTGAAAATATACGGGATATTTCGACATTGCAGTGGTAGGTGATACCGTTGCTGGCCATTGTGTTTTACATCTACACCGATGAGATCAAGAAAGCGCGGCAAACCGGCAACTGGGACGCGGTTTTCGCGGGCCTGACCGTGTTCGGCATAAATTTCATTAAGTATGTTCCGATTGGCAAACCCTGTCATTCTGAGGAGTGAGACGACGAACAGTCACATACGACGAAAAATAACTTTGGCATGTAGGAGACTCTCCCGGCCGACGTAGCTATGCTACTATTCGGCCGTCGCAGCCTTGACTGCTATGGCGGAGTCGGCTCGCTGCGCTCAGAGTGACAAGATAACGGAACATAGATATGGCAATTGATATCACTTAACGCAATGCGAAGATCCCCAATTGGAATTTGAGTGTTCATTTACTGCGGGAGGATGAGATGAAAGAGATAAGGGACAAAGCCCGGGAACGAATGAAAGGCTATTGCCGGGTCTGCCCGGTTTGTGACGGCCAGGTGTGTGCCGGGAAAGTGCCGGGCATGGGCGGCCTGGGTACTGCAGCCGCTTTTAAAGACAATATTGCGGCCCTGGCTGAGGTGAAATTCAATATGCGCCTGATCCACGATATCACCGACCCGGATACCACGGTCAACCTGCTGGGCCAGGAATTGGCTCTGCCGATTCTGGCGGCACCCATCGGTGGGGTTTCATTCAATATGGGCGGCCAGGTTACCGAAGAGGATTATATTCAGGCCGTTCTGGCCGGCTGCGTTGCCGCCGGCACCCTGGGTTGTACCGGCGACGGTGTGCCTGACTTCATTCATGAAGCCGGATTTGCCGCTATCGAACAATGCGGCGGCCAGGGAATTCCGTTCATCAAGCCGTGGGAAGACCGGGAACTGTATGAAAAACTGGAAAAGGCGGAGCAAACCGGGGCGCGCATCGTCGGGATCGACATCGATGCCGCCGGCCTGGTGACCCTGGCCAAGATGGGTCGGCCGGTAACGCCCAAAACGGTTGCAGACCTGGCGAAAATCATTTCAAGTACCTCGATGAAATTCATTCTCAAGGGCGTCATGACCCCGGGGCAGGCCCGCCTGGCGGTTGACGCCGGGGCCGATGCCATCGTGGTTTCCAATCACGGTGGGCGGGTTATGGACCATGCCCCGGGTGCTGCCCGGGTACTGCCGGCGCTGGTGGACGCCATCTACGGCCGCTTGGCTATCCTGGCCGATGGAGGGGTGCGCTCCGGCGCTGATGTCTTGAAACTGATTGCCCTGGGCGCCGATGCCGTGATGATCGGTCGGCCGTTTGCCATAGCGGCCATGGGCGGGCTGCAGGAAGGCGTCCAAACTTATCTGGAAACCATCCGGACTGAGTTGATCCAGGCCATGGTGATGACCGGTACGAGGGACATCAACACCGTCTCCGGCAACGTGATTTATACGCAGCCGCGGCCAATAGGCTGAACCGCCGGGAGCCTCGCTTTAAAGCGTCGAGGTTACAAAGGTTTTGGCGATGTTGGACGAGTAGACGATAATCTGTTTCATCAGGTCCATCAGTTCCATGTGAACTTCGTGGGTTTCCAATGATTCGTTGCGCTGGTGGAGCATGCGCTGCAGGTGCCGGATGCGATACTGGGACTCCAGGTCCAGGTATTTTCGTTCCCCCAGCATGATTTCCCGGGCCTTTTCCGGGCTGCGTTCGGAAAAGGCTTCCTTCAGCAGGAACAGCTGCTTGCAGACCTTTTCGTGGTAGATCATCAACTCTTCCCGGCCCTCATCTGAAAAGTCGGTTTCCAGGGCGTGCTTTTTCGGAATCAGGGGCACCATGTTGCGATGGATGAGATCCCCGAGGCTTTCCATATCCTTGACAATTGAAATCATCCCGAAGATCTCGTCGGACTGCTTCTGGGAGAGCGGCTGCCGGCCGACTTTCAGAAGGTAGGCTTTAATTTCTTCCTGTAAAAAATTGATTTTTCTTTCGCGCAGGTCGATACCTTCCAGCAGTGAGAGGCTGGGGAAAATTTCATCCTTGCGTTCTTCAGCGGAAAAAAACGGAATGATGATGGCGCGCTGCATCCGTCCCAGGAGCAAGGCCACCCGGGAAATCTCGGCCCGGGCCAGTTCTATGGCTACGGGCGGGTTTAAGATCTGGCGGTCGTCTAAATGGCGCGTGGTGAGCGTGAACGCCGGATTGACCGGCTTTTCGGGTAGCAGGGTGACAATGAACCGGTTGAAAAGGGCAGTGGCCGGAAGAAAGAGAAATCCGATGCTGACATTGAAGAACGTGTGTGCATTGGCGATGTCGCGAGCCGGGCCCGAACTGAACCCGGCCCCGAGAGTGCGGATCAAGTCGGCAAAAGTGGGGATCCAGAAGATGAACAGCACCACGCCCGCAACTTTGAATATCACATGGGCCAGGGCCACCCGTTTGGCCTCCCGGGTAGTCCCGATACTCGCCAGGCCCGCGGTGATGCAGGTGCCGATATTGGCCCCGAAGATCATGGGGATGCCGGCTTCCAGGGTGATCAGGTTTTGCTGGGCCAGCACGATGAGAATGCCGGTAAAAGCGCTGCTGCTCTGAATCAAGGCAGTTAATAGCGTTCCCACCAACAGCCCCAGCAGGGGGTTTTCCAGTCCTTTTAACGCATCGATAAAGATCGGGTAACTCCGCAGCGGTTTCATGCTGTCACTCATCAGTTTCATGCCGTAAAACAGAATCCCAAACCCCAGGATGATTTCACCGATATTGCGCATCCGTTCGGTTTTGGCGAACATGCGCATAACCGCGCCGATAAACACCATCAAAAGGGCGTAGTCGGTCAGTTTGAAGGCAATCAGCTGGGCGGTGACGGTTGTGCCGATACCACCGCCGAGGATGACGCCCAGACACTGGGTAAAATTCATCAAGCCGGCCTGCACAAAACTTACCAGCATGACGGTGGTGGCCGAACTCGATTGAATCACCATGGTAACGAAGGTTCCCACGGCCAGGCCGAGCAGTTGGTTGTGGGTCAGGGCGGCGAGAATGGAACGCATCTGGTCCCCGGCGGTTTTCTTCATGCCATCACTCATCTGCTCCATGCCGTAGATAAACAGCGCCAGGCCTCCCAGCAGCCCAATAATTAAAAAGCCCCAGGAAATATCAGTGGCCGCCGCATCGCCTGCAAAGACGATTGAGGCCACGCCGATAGTGGCGGCAACCGACAAGATCACGGTTTTGATGGCTGGATACGACATACAAGTTCCTCTTTGACATTCACGGTTTCAGTGGCGGTGTCCGGTTTGTGAAAGAAGGAGGGTACAAAGGCCGGCAGCGTAATATCCGCACAGGCTTGCCCGAGCGGGCAAAATCGGGGTGTCCGCAACTATTTGATCAGGGTTGTCCCCCCAGAATGTCTACTATTTTAACCATCAGGACGGTTTCCAGATAGTCGAGGTCTACCGGTTTGGTGATGAAGTCATCCGCTCCCAGCTGCAGGGCCTGGTTGCCCAGGGCTTCATCCGTCACCGCTGTAATCATTACAACCCCGGTAGCAGGCGATTTTTTCTTGATGGCTTCGAGGGTTTCCATCCCGCTCATACCCGGCATGATAATGTCCAGCAGCACAATGTGCGGGTTTTCAGTCTGGACCAGATTCAGAGCCTCCTGGCCATTTTGGGCGGAAAAAGCCCGGTAGCCTTTTATGGCCAGAAATTCTTCAAGGGCGCGGCAGACTTCGATTTCATCATCTACGACCAGGATTTTTTCCATAATATAGCCTTTATAATCGCTGCACGGGTTAAATTCAAGTTGGATTGACGTCACAGATGACATCGCTGTCAACCGGCAGTTCTATGTAAAATGACGCACCGGGACCTTCATTGTTTTCGACCCAGAGGCGGCCGCCCATTTCCTGGATGATTCCGTAGGAAAGAAATAGCCCCAGGCCGGTACCCTGGTCCGCTGGTTTAGTGGAATAGTAAGGATCGAACACCTTGGCGAGTGAATCCGGGTTAATCCCCGGGCCGTTGTCGGAGATGCGGATACGGATACAGGTTCCCGGATTGGGCAGATCGGTTTCAATGACAAGCTCCTTGCGAACCTGGCCGGCCATGGCCGAAGAGGCGTTGGAGATGATGTTCAGGACGACCTCTTCAAACATATCCCGGTCCACGGAAATCAAGGGCAAGGCGTTGGAAAGTCCAGTGCTGGTGTTGATATCCTCGAAATTGAGCTGCGGCCCCATCAGGTGCAGAATATGGAACACCAGGTCATTAATGTCCGTTGGTGCTATCGATTTACACGGTTTGCGGGAGACCTTACCCAGGCTTTTGGTAATGTGGACAATTCGTTCCAGCTGCTCCTTGCAGGTACTGAGGGCCTCCTGTCCAGGCGTGGACAGGGCTTCGGTCATCTTTAAAAGATGCAGGCGCATGGAAATGATATTGGTCGGATTGAGGATTTCGTGGGCCAGCCCGGCCGCCAGCTGTCCGATGGCGGCCAATTTCTCCGATTGCACCAGCATATCCCTGGTGGTTCCCAATTCTTGCAAGGTGTTTTTGAGGTTTCTTTCCAGGTTGAGAATTCGGATTCCGGTGGATAGCCGCGCTTTGAGTTCCGGCTGCATGAAGGGCTTTTTAAGAAAGTCGTCCGCCCCGGATTCAAGCCCGGTGACGATATCTTCCGTGTCCTCTTTCGCGGTCAGCAGGAGAATGTAGACATATCCCGGCAGGTTTGCTTTGCGGATCGTCCTGCAAAGTTCGGGGCCGTCCATTTCGGGCATCATCCAGTCGGTCACCAGGATGGGGAAGAACTGCTGCCGGATTGCGGCCATCGCTTCTACCCCGTTTTGGACAGCGGTGACGCGATACCCGATCTGGCTGAGGGTGTTTTCAAGGAATATCCGGGAGACCTTGCTGTCCTCCGCAATCAGAACGGGATACCTGGAGAAATCCGATTCAGCCTGCATGCCGCACCCGGGAATATTGAGGTTAATCATTTAAAATCGTTCGCAAATCAGAACCATTTAAACATTGATACCCGGGCAAGTCAAATGTATTCGACCCTGGTTGGAACACGCCGTATCATGTAATGATCAGGACGCCCACAATTTCATTCAAATGGGCTTTTGTCTTGCGCAGGATCAGACCGGCCGGATCACAATTGGCATCCGTATCCTTGATCTGAGCCATGCAGGCATTCAGGAGTTTGTCGTTCCCGGCCCAGAGTTTGAACTCGGTCAATATGAAGGGTGCCAGCCGGTTGCAAAGGCGATCGAACTGCGATGCGGACAAACTGGTGAACGTTTCTAGATGATCAGCCAATAGATCTGAAATTAACAGATACACGGCTTCGTCTACGGTTTCAGGCAGATGGAATCTTTTAGTCTTTGGGCCCATGGTTGAATCTCTGGTCTATACATTTTAATATCGGACGCTTATCGATACTTCGAGACTCTCCGGTATCTCTGGCGGTCCGTAAAGCAGCATCTGAAATATCATATCGCTCGATTCCCGGTTTACTTTAGCTGCAAAGGATCAGAAGTTGGGAATACGGTTGGGGGTGGGCCGCCTGAATCAATTCAATTTCTGGAGCAGCTCGGGGCCGGATAATGGGGCGGCGCGCCAGAGGACTGTGAGCACCCATTTTTAGTGGCGCCATCGACACCCTAAAGGCCGCTCCGTCGGGCAAGGCGGGAGAAGCTTCCGGATCAAATAGATAAAGCACGTGGTAAGGCTTTACGGCAGCCTCGTTCCCCGTGCTTTATCCTATGCGTCCGCAATGGGACGTCACGTTTATGTCAACAGCCTTCCGAATCGGCCACAGTCCGACGGATTAGCCGCACTTGTTGAATCCGCAAAAATGACAGGTCATACAACCTTCTTCAAAACTGATCGTCTGGCCGCATTCCGGACACTCTTCACCCATCAGGCCGCCACCGGTTTGACCCCGCTTCACATCCTTGTCGTCCAGGTAACGTTTTTGCAGTACACGGCCAATGGCGTCGGGAATGGACAGTACCAGGCCGCCTTCCTGAAAGACGGGATGCTCACCACCGATGCCGGTAAGTTGATTTACCACTTTATCGACCGTAACGCCGGACCGGAAGGCCAATGAGACCAGTCGGCCGATAGCCTCTGCTTTGGCGGCTGTTGATCGGCCTGATTTTCCGATGGTTGCAAAGACCTCGAAAGGGTGGCCGTTGTATTCAGTTACGGTGACATACAACTGCCCGAGACCGGTTTTCATTTTGGTCGTAAAGCCTTCCAGGGTTTCCGGCCGGTCTATGACCCTGGCCTGGCTATCGGTCTCCCTGCCCTTGTCGGAGAAGGACAGCACCTGATTTTCCTTGCTGCCGTCCCGGTAGATGGTGACGCCTTTGCAATCAAGCTCATGCGCGAGATCGTAAATTCGCTGCACATCTTCCACGGTGGCGTCGCTTGGCAGGTTTACCGTCTTGGAAACCGCGTTGTCGGTATACTTTTGAAAAGCGGCCTGCATCCGAATGTGCCACTCCGGCGAGATGTCGTGGGCTGTGACGAAAACCCGTTTCACATCTTCCGGGATCGCATCGATATGGGCCAGGCTGCCTTCGTCGGCAATCTTATCCATGAGAGCGTCATTGTAGAAACCGCGTTCCCGAGCCACCTTCTCAAAGTGCGGATTGACTTCCATCAGGCGATCATTATCCATGACGGTACGCACGAAACTCAGGGCGAACAGCGGTTCCACGCCGCTGGAGCAGTCAGCGATAATACTCAGCGTGCCGGTGGGGGCGATGGTCGTCGTGGTTGCGTTGCGGTAGCGGGCTTTCTTCCGGCGCTTGAATACGCTCTTGTTGAAATTATTGAACACGCCGCGCTGTTCGGCCAGTTTTGCCGAAGCCTGGTGGGAGGTGTCCTGAACGAATTTCATAACCTCTTCCGCCATGGCCAGGGCCTCTTCGGAATTATAAGGAATTTTTAACTGGAACAACAGGTCGGCAAAGCCCATGACGCCCAGTCCGATCTTGCGGTTGCCTTTCACCATGTGGTCGATGGCTTCCAGCGGGTATTTGGACTGGTCGATGGTATTGTCCAGAAAACGAACCGCCGCGGTTATGGTTTTGCCCAGATCGGCATAGTCGATAGCGGGCTTGCCGTCTGTATAGACGATGAACTTGGACAGGTTGATAGATCCTAAATTACAGGCCTCCATGGGCAGCAGGGGTTGTTCACCGCAGGGATTGGTGCTCTCAATTTCACCGATGGCCGGCGTTGGATTGTCCCGGTTGAGACGGTCGAGAAACACAATGCCCGGATCACCGTTCTCCCAGGCCTGGGTGACCAGGGACAGGTACACTTCCGCGGCATTCAGCTGTCCGGCCACTTTGCCGGTCTGGGGGTTGATCAGGTCGTAGTCTTCCTTTTGGGCCACGGCTTCCATGAACTTTTCGGTCAACCCGACCGAGATGTTGAAATTGTTCAACTCATTGTTCTTTTTCTTGCAGTAGATGAACTCCATGATATCGGGATGATCGACCCGCAAAATGGCCATGTTGGCCCCCCGGCGGGTACCGCCCTGTTTGACCTGCTCAGTGGCGGTGTTGAAAATCTTCATGAATGATACCGGGCCCGAAGCGATGCCGCCGGTGGTGCCGACCATGCTGTTTTTAGGGCGCAGGCGGGAAAAGGAAAAGCCGGTTCCGCCGCCGGACTTATGGATGGCCGCAGCATTTTTCAGCGAATCGAAGATACCGTCCATGCTGTCTTCAACCGGCAGGACGAAACAAGCCGCCAACTGGCCGAGCTGCCGGTCCGCGTTCATCAATGTAGGTGAGTTGGGCAGGAACTTGAGATCGGTCATAATGTCGTAAAAGAGACTCTCGGCGTTTTTCACATCCTTGGCCGTACCGTAGTTTTTTTCGGCCCGGGCAATGTGCCGGGCCACGCGCCGGAACATCTGGGCCGGCGTTTCGGTGGGTTCACCTTTCAGGTTTTTTTTCAGGTAGCGCCGGGCCAGAACCGTTTTGGCGTTATCCGACAGATCCAGCCCATTTCTAATGAACAATGATTTTTCCAGTTTGACCGGCGCTACTTTCTTGAGCCCCAGTTCCATCAGTTTGGCCTTGAGGACCTCGTCGATCACCGGTAGGGTAATGGTATTGATTTCCAGGTCGTTGATTGCATCTTTGATGAATCGACTGACATCCAGTGCCTGTTCAGGGTTGATTGAATTGCGGCTGACCAGCAGGTCCGAGAAGAGCTGGTCATCCCAATCGTGGGTCCGCAGGTCGATGGGACCGTCTTCCGTCACGAGGTATTTGCGCTTTGAAGCCATGGATCGCTCCCTGTCTTAAGTACACTTACTGTAGTTTAAAAAATAAATACCATTCATCGGCAGCAACTGAAAATGAGCAATAGCCGTCCCTCACATTTAAGCCCTCTTGTTGGTTGCCGAACTAGATAGCCCAGGTTGAATGGATTAAACACCAGGTGGCAACAGCATACCGGCGTGGGCCGCCCGGGGAATTGGCCAAATGTTCAAATAGATAGGCGGCTGTCGGCTGGTATTTTTGCTGCGTATTTGAATCATTCTCATACAATATGTGGTATGTCAATCGGAATTTCAATCAATATCTGGAGTTTTTAAGGGTATGGCCATCAATCCCGCGAAAAGATTGATGAAAGAGACGGGGGGCGGGCGGCTATTTTCTGGCGCCCCAATATGCGCTGCGGGGTGCGGGTATTAAATTGCATTCTGAAGAAATATCGGAGGGTAGCGCGCGGCTATCAGCAATTAAGAATGATGTGCCGCTGCTCCTTCTCGATGGTCGCGGCCGGGATCATGTAATTGAGGCTGATCCCGACTTCGTGGTTCAGCTGCCACTCGATTTTACCGTCAATGTCGATGGCTTCATCGTCGAGAAATATGAGGATCCCTTTTATAGGATCGGGCAGCGCGATGTCGGCGTCGTTCAAGAAGCGGATACCGCCTTCACTGATGTCGGTCACTTCGAAGGCCGTATTGTTTGCGGTAAGGCGGGGTCGTTTGCCGGGGCGGTAGACAATCCGGATATAACTTCTTTTTTCACGTTCAGCGTGACCATTCATATCCATGGCACTTTTCCTCCCGGTTCGTAAACTTATTTATTGGGGAAGAATGATTCAGAAGCTATTTCAAGAATTGGTTTTGAGATAGCTTCTATGTTACCTGAAATGAACCGGGTGTCAAAAAAAATCCGTTTGAAATTTTCAAGATGACCGGGTACTAATCCACACGCACCCCGATTTGAAAATCCGGACCTGGAGCAGGCATGTTCAATCGTTTGATATCCATTAGTATTCTCGCGTTTATCGGCGTTACTTCCATGTTTCTCTTCCTGGTGGCGCTGGCTATCTGGATAGTGACCGTTTGTTTCGACCGGCGCCTGGTTGTGTTGCACATGTTCACTTCGTTCTGGGCCGTGCTCTATCTGTGGGTGGTTCCGGCCTGGCAGGTCACCGTTTCCGGGCGCGACCGGATACGACGCGGGGCCACCTACATGGCTGTTTCGAACCACCAGTCCCAACTGGACATCCTGGTGGCCTTTAAACTTTTCTTTCCGTTCAAGTGGGTTTCGAAGGCCGCTGTGTTCAAACTTCCTTTTATCGGCTGGAATATGGTATTAAATCGATATATCAAGATAAAACGGGGCCAGAAGGACAGTATTGCTCAGATGATGACGGCCTGCGAAAGAACGCTTGCCGCAGGTAGTTCCGTCTTTTTCTTTCCCGAGGGGACCCGCTCCAGTACCGGCATTGTCAAGCCCTTCAAGCACGGGGCCTTTACGCTCGCCCAGAAAATGAAAGTTCCGATATTGCCCATTGTGATAAACGGGACGAAGAATGCACTGCCCAAAAACAGTATCAATTTTCACGGCCGGCATGCCATCCACATTCAGGTCCTGGACGAGATACCCGTCAACCGATTCGCGACGCTGCCGGTCGCAGAAGTGGCGGAAATGGTGCGCGGTATCATCTGCAAGCACGTGGCAGAACACCGGCCGTAGGGCGCGCGGGTACCTTGCCACCCAAGTTTTGCCGGGCTTTAGCCCAAACAACAGAAAGGGATACCCATGAAAACGGAACTGTTTGAATATCTTGCCGACCAGACCGCGCAATTGCAGGCCGACGGTTTGTTCAAGGCGGAGCGGATTATCACCTCGCCCCAGCAAGCGGCGATCCAGGTGCGCGACGGAGGCGACGTTTTGAACTTCTGCGCCAACAACTATCTGGGCCTGGCCAACCATCCGGACTTGGTCAGCAGGGCCCAGCGGGCTCTGGAGCAATATGGGTTCGGCATGTCTTCGGTGCGCTTTATTTGCGGCACCCTCGACATCCACAAGGAATTGGAACAGCGCATCAGCGCCTTTCTGGGGATGGAGGACACGATTCTCTACAGCTCCTGCTTCGATGCCAACGGCGGTCTGTTTGAAACCCTGCTGGGCCCCGAGGATGCCATTATCTCCGATGCCCTCAATCACGCCAGCATCATCGACGGCGTGCGCCTGTGCAAGGCCCGACGCTACCGGTACAACAACAATGACATGGCGGACCTGGAAGCCAAACTGCAAGCAGCCGCCGACTGCCGTTTCAAGTTGATTGCCACTGACGGTGTGTTCTCCATGGATGGCATTATCGCCGACCTGGCCGCCATCTGTGACCTGGCGGACAGGCATGGCGCCCTGGTGATGGTGGACGATTCTCATGCGGTCGGGTTTACCGGACCCAGCGGCCGGGGATCACATGAACATTGCAACGTCATGGGCCGGGTCGACATCATCACCGGCACGTTGGGCAAAGCCCTGGGGGGCGCCTCCGGCGGATACACCGCTGCGAGAAAAGAGCTGGTGACCTGGTTGCGCCAGCGATCGCGGCCCTACCTGTTTTCCAACACCCTGGCTCCCGTCATCACGGCAGCGTCCATTGCGGTCCTGGATTTACTGGAATCCAGCGGGCAACTGCGCGAAACCCTCCAATTCAACAGCAACTATTTCCGGCAGGGACTGACCGCGGCCGGGTTCGACCTGATTCCCGGCGACCACCCGATCATTCCGGTCATGCTCGGGGACGCCGTCCTGGCCCAGAAAATGGCGGCCCGCCTGCTCGATGAAGGCATTTACGTGATCGGTTTCAGTTTCCCCGTGGTGCCCCGCGGACAGGCTCGCATCCGGACTCAGATGTCCGCCGGACACACCAAAGAGCACCTGGACCGGGCTCTGACCGCCTTCATCAAGGTCGGTCGCGAACTGGAGGTCATCCCATGAAAACCATGCACGCCCTGGTCAAACACAAACCCGAGCGGGGCATCTGGATGGACGAGATCCCGCTGCCCGAAATTGGACCGAACGATGTGCTCATCAAGATAAAAAAGACGGCCATTTGTGGAACCGACATCCATATTTACAACTGGGACGAATGGTCGCAAAAAACCATTCCGGTTCCGATGACCGTCGGGCATGAATTTGCGGGGGTGATCGAAGCCCTGGGCAGTGAAGTCGTGGGGCTCAAGACAGGCGACCGGGTCTCCGGCGAAGGGCATTTGACCTGTGGGCACTGCCGCAACTGTCGGGCCGGCAAGCGCCACCTCTGCCGCAATACAATTGGTGTCGGGGTCAACCGCCCCGGCTGCTTTGCCGAGTATGTCAGTATTCCGGCGGTGAACGTCTTTCCGCTGCCGGACAACATCGACGACGAGATTGGTTCCTTATTGGATCCCCTGGGAAATGCCACGCACACCACCTTGTCCTATGACCTGGTGGGCGAGGATGTCCTGATCACGGGCGCCGGTCCGATCGGTATTATGGCAGTAGCCATCGCGCGGCATGTCGGGGCGCGCTTCGTGGTGATCACAGATGTGAATGACTACCGGCTGGAGTTGGCCCGGAAAATGGGCGCCACCCGGGTCGTCAATGTCACCCGGGAAAAGGCGGCGGACGTGATGCCGCAGCTGGGGATGCGCGAAGGCTTCGACGTGGGGCTGGAGATGTCGGGCAACATGGATGCCTTTCGCGACATGCTGGCCATCATGAATTACGGCGGCAAGATAGCCCTGCTGGGTATCCCCCCCGCAGAGGCCGCCATCGATTGGACCCAGGTGATTTTCAAGGGGCTTTTTCTAAAGGGGATTTACGGCCGGGAGATGTTCGAGACCTGGTACAAGATGTCCACCATGCTCCAGAGCAGCCTGGATATTTCCGGCATTATTACCCACCGCTTCAACATAGCGGATTTCCAGGAAGCATTTGCGGTGATGGGGTCCGGCAAATCGGGCAAAGTCATCCTGGATTGGGAATGAATCCGGCTTGCCGGGTTCATGGTTTTAAGTCTTCTGTTTTAAGTCTTAAGACAAACCCCAACAAACACTTACGCGACAGGAAACTGAGTGGGTATGTAACGCTTGCCCCGAACCTAATGGTTTTGCTTAAAACCTAAAACTTAACACTTAAAACGGCCGTATTCATGAACCAATTTACCGAAACCCTCTATGACCACTACGGGCAGGCCTTCACCATCGATGAAATCCTGTTCGAAGAGAAAACCGATCACCAGCACCTTTTGATTTTCCGCAATGCCACCTTCGGCCGGGTGCTGGTGCTCGACGGAATAGTCCAGACCACGGAGAAGGACGAGTTCATCTACCACGAGATGCTGGCGCACGTGCCGATCCTGGCCCATGGCAAGGTAACCCGGGTGCTGATCGTGGGCGGCGGGGACGGAGGCATGCTGCGCGAGGTGCTCAAGCACCGTGGTGTCGAAACCGTGACCCAGGTGGAACTGGACAACAAGGTGGTGGACCTGTGCCGCCAATATCTGCCCAATCACTCCCTGGGGGCCTTCGAAGACCCCCGGGTAGAATTGGTATTTGAAGACGGGCTGCATTTTGTTTCCAGCACGGACCGGCAATTCGACGTCATTATTTCGGACAGTACCGACCCGATCGGCCCGGGCGAGGCCCTGTTCAGTGCGGACTTCTACCGGGCCTGCAAACACTGCCTGGTCCCTGGCGGTGTCCTGGTCACCCAGAACGGGGTGGTGTTTATGCAGCCGGAAGAAGTTCGGACCACGGCCGGCTACCTGCGTGAAATTTTTGCGGACTGGCATTTTTTCACGGCGGCAATTCCGGCCTATGTCGGCGGCTGCATGACTTTCGGTTGGGGAACGGATGATCCTGCCTTGCGTCGGATCCCTTTAGACACCCTCCGTCAACGGTTCCAGGAGGCCGGAATTGCAACCCGCTATTATAATCCCGAGATTCATCGCTGCGGGTTTGCCTTGCCACAGTATGTTTTGGATGGAATCGGCAAGTTGGCGGGCAATACAGGTTAAATCCCTGAAGCACAGAGTGCGAGTGGGGATTGTTCAACCTGCGGGTAGGGGTGGGCGAAGATGGGCAAGCGTAGCTGCCCGGCCGACGCTGATTTAGAAAAGAAGGTGCGGGGCAAGCCCCCCGCGTTAACGCCCTCCGGAAACCTCTATAAACGCACCTGTCGTATAACTGGATTCGTCCGACACAAGCCAGGCAATGGCGGCGGCGACTTCTTCCGCCTGACCACCCCGCTGCAAGGGGAGTTGAAGCTTGATTCGATCCACCCGATCCGGTTCACCGCCATCGGCGTGAATGTCGGTGTATATGAAGCCGGGCCTGACGCCATTCACTCGTATTCCTTCAGCGGCGACTTCGGTAGCCAGACCGATGGTAAACGTATCGATAGCACCTTTCGAAGCGGCGTAATCCACATACTCGCCGCCGGACCCGCTGCGGGCTGCGGCCGAGGACACATTGACAATGACCCCGCCCGGACCGCCGTTTTTGGTGGACATCCGTTTGATCGCTTCCCGACTGCATAGGAAGTAACCGGTGACATTGGTTGTCAAAATCCGATTGATTCTATCGGCGGTCATGGATTCAATGCGCATTTGCGGGAGCAGGATCCCGGCGTTGTTTACCAGCGCATCCAGCCGGCCCAGCTTGTTGTCAATGGCATCAAAGAGTCGTTTGACATCCGCTTCCATGGACACATCGGCCTGAACAGCTATCGCCTTCGACCCCAGGGCAGTAAGTTTATTGCAAACCTCACCGGCAACGCTTTCTTGCTTTAGAAAATTTACACAAATATCATAGCCATCTGAAGCCAGCCGTAAAGCGGTTGCCGCACCAATCCCCCTGCTTGACCCGGTTATTAACGCCACTTTATTCATATTGAACGTCTTGCCGCAGTAGTTCTGTTACGGTGCCAACTGCCCCAGCGCAGCGGCAATCTGGTCGCTGAGCTCAGCCAGGGTCTTGCTCTGGGCGGCAACCAGCCCGTTATAGTCCGGCGAGGTTACGGGAGTGCGAATTTCCGTGTGCTGGATCACCAGGGGGGTTGACTGACCGTTCTGCTTGATACTCCAGGTGACATCCAACAATACGTCGCCCTGGGGATGGCCATCGAAACGGTTGATGTTGAGAACCACCCGGTGGGTGAAGGGAAACAGGCTTTCACGGTAGTGCGGGGCCACCTTGTCGGTTCCCAGGCGCGCGGCCAGGTTGGCCGTCAACACGGCGGTGATGTTGTCCTGCAAAGGGCCGGCCCACCGGCTGAGCTCAGCCACTTTAACGCGGTTGTCGCCATCCCGGGTAACAATCTGCTTGCGGTCCAGTTCGGCCGGAATCGTCACCGGCCCGACCGCAATCGCCAGGTCCACGGAAAGCTGGGCCGCCGGTCCCGTGGCGGGGGTGGTCCCGAGGGTGTAAAAATCCGATTTGGGCGATTTGCCGGTGCATCCGGCCAGACCCATTGCAAGCGCGAGGCTGAAAACAAGGATACCCAAACGTCCGTTTGGCGCCATCATTCGTCTTTTCCTTTCCCACTGATTATTGCTTCCGGGTGTCTTTCCAGATAGTCCATGAGCTGTCGCAGCGACCGGGAGGCCCGGGCGACTTCATCGAGGGCCGTCTTCATACGAAGCTGCAGGGGCGAGTCGGTTTTCATCATTTTGCTGGCATTTTCCATGGCCTGGCGTGCCTCTTCCAGGGTCGCGCTCAACTGAGGAGAAACAGTCGTGCGCAGGTCGCTCATCATGAGCCGGGCCTCTTCGATGGTTGCCTCCAGGTTTTTTAACGTCCGGGGCAATTCCGGCGAATCCACCAGCCGGCGGGCACCATTGGCGGCGGCATGCAGATCACGGCCAATTTCTTCAATGGGCATCTTGTCCACCCGATCGATGATGCGGGCCACCTTTACCTTGATCTGCTGAATCGTCTTGGGAATCGTCGGGAATACCGGATAGGGTGCGTTCCAGTTTATGGTGGCCGGCGCGGCATCCGGAAATTGGCTGATGGTAATGATGAGCTGGCCGGTCAGAAGGTTTCCGGTTTCCAACTGGGCGCGATAGCCCTGGTTCACCATACCTTCGATCAGTTGGCGGCGTTTTTCTTCAGTCAGGTTACCATCGTCGGGAAATACCCGCTCCGGTTCGAATTCGACCATTACCGGGATCCGAAAATCCTGCGTCTGTTCATCGAATTCAAGCCCGATTTCAAGGACCTGGCCGATCCGGATACCCTGGACCTCAACCGGGGCACCCGGAACAAGACCGCGCACGGTTTCATTGAAATAAATGAGCCAGCGTTGCTTGGCCAGGTAGGCGGTCTCCCGGGCTTTGTCCAGGTTGTCGTAGAGGATGAAATCCGCGTTTTCTATGGCCGGCGATCCGGGTTCGGCCCCCTGGGGGATACCGAAGGAGATGCCGCCAATCAGTAGGCTGACCACCGAGTCGGTGTCGATGCGAACACCTTGGGCATCCAGCTTGAAATCAATGCCGCTGACGTTCCAAAAGCGGGTGTTTTCGTATACGAAGTGGTGGTAGGGGGCATTGATGAAGACTTTCAGGGTAACAATTTTACCGTCTTCCGAGAGGTTATAATTTACCACTTGGCCGGCTTCGATCTGGCGATATAGGACGGGCGAACCCGTGTCTATGGACCCCCGGCGGAGAGCTTTCAGGTAGAAAGCTCTGCCTGGGGCATCCGTGGTCACTGCGGGGGGCTCCTCCAGACCCTTAAATGCGTCAACGAAATTGCCGGGCCGGCCTGGATCAAGGGTGATGTAGGCCCCGGAAAAGAGCGTGCCCAGCCCCGTCACGCCGCGGGCCGCCACACGGGCCCGGACAACCCAGAAACGCGTATTCGCGGAAAGGAACGCTTCGGCATGTTTGGCGAGCGCCGCCGTCACGATAACATGGGAAAGATCTTCGCTGAGCTCAATCTTGGTGACCTTGCCCAAGTCAACTTCTTTGTATTTGATGAGGGTCTCTCCCGCTTCCAGGTCCTTGGCGGATTTGAAGGTGATCGTGATCGTCGGGCCCTGTTCTGACTGGGTCTTGTATACCAGCCAGCCGCCCACACATAGGGCCACAACCGGTATCAGCCAGACAATGGAGATATGTCGTTTTCGGGGCCGGCGGACATTGGCCGTCGGGATGTCAGCATCCATCGGGATTCCTTGCTCCACGTCACTCATGCGTGTCTTTCTCCGTATCCCAGATCAAGCGGGGATCAAATGTCAGGGCCGCAAACATGGTAATCACGACAACGGCGGCGAAATATATGGCCGCGTCTTCTACTTTGACGGTGGCTATCTGGCCAAGATTCACAAGGGCGATCAGAACGGTTATAGCAAAAATATCGACCATGGACCAGCGACCGATAGCCTCGGTAATGCGATACAGGCGGGTACGATCTTTCGGGCGCCAGGTCGACTTACGCTGCACGGTGATCAGCAGAAAAGATAACACGACCAACTTTAAAAGGGGGACCATGATGCTAGCGGTGAAGATAATCAGCGCCAGGTGCCACATACCTTCGCGTACGAAATAGATAACCCCGCTCATGATGGTATCGGTTTTTTCATCGCCGAAGGAAATGATGTTGGTAATGGGGTAGAGATTGGCGGGGATATAAAAGATCGCGGCGGTGATGATCAAGGCCCAGGTGCGGGAGATACTGAACTTTTTGCGCCGCCGCAGGGGCGCCCCGCAGCGGGGGCATCTGAGTTTGGCGTTTATTTCCAGACCGCCGCAGAGCAGGTGGCAGGTCCGGCAGCTGATAACACCGCCGGCATTAAAATGGCACCTGTCGGATATGTGGCGGGCGTCATCCCACTTTTTCCAAATCTGGTGGGGGTCGAAGGTGGTGATGATTGCCGCGAGTACAAACGTGAACGCCATGAAGGCATACAGGGAAATGCCGTACATAAGGTCGCCGTCTTTGGTCAGCTTGACGACGGTTACCAGGATGCCCAGCATGAAAATTTCAATCATGCTCCAGGGCGCTGTGCGTTGCACGATGCGCAGGACTCGCGGCAGACCGAGGGGTAGCCAGCCCAATCGCAGGGGCAGCAGGATATACAGCAGGCCCAGCAGCTGAATGGTCGGAGCGATGAAGGTGGTCACCAGGACCAGCAGGCCCACGTGCCACCAGCCCTGGGCGAAGAAGACTTTGATGCCGGTGATCAGGGTAGTCTCTTCCATCTGGCCGGCCATACGGAATGAAATGAATGGAAAGATGTTGATCAGGATGAACAGTACAATCCCGGCCACCGTAAGGGCCAGGGTGGGCTCGATACAATCCGGTTTGCGCTTATAAAGGAGAGCGCCGCAGCGGCTGCACCGAGCCGACCCCCGCATGGGGACCGGTGGTATCGTCTGAACCAGTTCACAATCGTGACAGGCGATGAGGCTGTTGGCTTCCATGGGTCGGGTTCACTGTTGCTTTCGCTTCGGGAACAATCCGTACATTTCGGGCCAGCGGGCATGGTCTCCGGGAGCGCCCAATTCGGCGCATGCCGGCCGATCTTTCATAATGTACTAAAGATAGGGGGGGTTGTCAAACGGGTTTATGACGGAACTGCTTGAATTTCTAATGAATTTTGTCTGCGATGCGCAAATGGCTGCCCCGAGGCCTCCTGGTCCACAGAAAAGCCGCTCCTGCCTGGAGCGGCTTTTTATTTGTTCGGTCGGCTCTTACTGGGCAACCATCAGCATCATGTGGAAGAGGGCCATCTTCTGTTCCAGGTTCAGGACATCTTTGGCCTTGAGGATGTGGTCGACCTTGTTGTCGATCATCTTGGTCCCGATATCGGCCATGCTCTTGATAAGTCGGTTTACTTTCTGGGGATTTCGTTTGGGCGACAGCAGTTCTGCCTGCAGGTCGAGAGCCTTGTACTCCAGGGCCAGCTCGTACTTGATATTATGGATTTCCATGTCCGCCCGGTATTTAAGCAGTTTTTTAATCTGGGCGTTGGTCAGATCCAGATCCAGAGCCGGCAGGTCCAATTCCAGGTAATAGGAAAAGCTGTCGGGCAACGCCATTTCGTATTCGGTCAGGGCGTCGAGAATGATCATGCGCTGATCATCGGTAAAAACATCTTTGGCTTTCAGGAAATATTCGACTTTAAGCTTGAGCAGGTCGCCGCCCAGAGCGGCCAGTTGTTTGACATGCTTGTTGACGATTTTGGAACTGGCCTTGATTTTTGCGTCGGAGTCCCATCGGTCTCCTTTGCGCAATTCCTGGGCCAATGCCAGGCGGGTCTTGTCGATCTTGGCTTCCAGGGTCATTTTTTTTGCGCTGAACGCTTCGACCACCTGGCCCAGTTTCTGAATTTGCTCTTTGGTCAAGTTAAGGTCGGCTATCAGGTTTGGGCCTGCGGCCAGGGCCGCGCCTGATCCCAAAATCAGGGTTAGGGCAGTGACAACGGCTATGAGTACGGTCTGCTTGGTCCGCATGTGTCATCCTCCTTGGTGAATTTGATTTAGAATAACATTCCGGGCCCAGAGCTTCCGGCCTGGTGGTGGTGTTGCTGCGTTAAGGTCACGACCTAGACCATAAGTCGCTTTTTAGGTTTGTAAAATCTGTTTTCTACTACCCGTGGAATTATAAGTCGAGGGGCACCATATTGCGCACCATATCCGCATAGCGCTCACGTGCGCGAATCAGGTGGGCTCTACCGTCCATGACCAGCACCTCCGCCGGCCGCGGGCGGGAATTATAGTTCGAGGCCATTGCATAACCATAGGCACCGGCACTTTTAATGGCGATCAAGTCTTTTTCGCGCACTTCGTTGAGCTGGCGTTCCCGGCCGAGGTCATCGATTTCACACAAGTTACCGACAACGGTGTAGGTTTGTACCGGGCCTGTCGGATTAGAGACATTCACAATTTCGTGATAGGCGTCGTAGAACATGGGGCGGAGCAGGTGGTTAAAACCTGTGTTGAGCCCGACAAAATCAACAGCTTCGTTTTTCTTGATTACTGTGCACACTGCGAAGAGGGTGCCGGCGTTGCCGACCAGGAAGCGTCCCGGTTCGAACCAGATCTCAATCTCGCGTCCCACCCGGTCGCAAAAGTCGCGGTACAATTTTTCCAGCTTACGGCCGAGGGCCGCTAGGTCGATCTCCGGGTTGCCGTCGCCGACATCCGCCTTGATGCCCCCGCCGAAATCAACGAATTCGAGGTGTTTGAAGTCGGCCGCGATGTCGAAAACGGTGCGGGCACCCTCGGTAAAGATTTCCGGGCTCATGATGACTGAACTGGAATGGATGTGGACCCCGTTGATTTTGAGGTCAAAGGCGGCTTCCCAATCTTTTACGGTTTCCAACTGCGACCGGGAAATGCCAAATTTGGACTGGTCGTGCCACCAATCCACTTTTTCGGCATTGAACTGAGTAGAAATGTTCGGGTTCAGGCGGATACAGATAGGCACGGCCCCGCCATACTTGCGGGCGAATTTTTCCAGGCTGGAGATACTCTCGATGTTGATAACGGTGCCGGTTTCGACGGCCTGTTCGATTTCCGAAAAGTCGACGCAGTTGGGCGTAAACACGATTTCATCCGGCGTGAAGCCGGCCGCCAGGCCCAGTTGGATTTCCGCCGGCGAAACGGTGTCCAGCCCGGTGCCCAGTTTGCGCATCAGTTGGATGATGGCCAGGTTGGAGCAGGCTTTGCAGGCGTATTTGATCCGGGCCGGCATTCCGGCAAAGGCCGCTTTGAATCGAGCGACCTGACCGGAGATATATTCGGCATCATATACATAAAGCGGGGTTCCGAATTCACGGCAGAGATCTTGAACCGCGATGCCCCCAAGCGTGTAGCGGTCGTTTTCATATTGCATGTCTTTAGGTCCTGAATCTGGATTTGGTTTTCGGTCGTTCAGCCGCAAGGCAGCCCACTTAAGCGTTGTGCACCGGCGTCGGCTCCGGTGTGTCTGCCTGAACGATGCCTGCTTAACATTCCTGCAATCGGGAATCAACCCACTAAAGGTCTACTCGCTTGACCAGCGACAGGTTGTTTAAAACATGGGTTTGGTATAAGGTAACCGGCAATCTATGGGTTCCGGGAACGCAGAAAACCGAAGAGATGCTATGGCGGGTCGCAAAAAAGAAAACAGACGCACAGCTCCGGTTAAAAGAAGCCCCGCGGCCTACTTGACAGTCAAGCTCCTTTTGAAGCTGTTTCTTTGGCCTTTCTTCCGGCTTGAAGTCAGCGGTGAACGCAACCTGCCCCACGACCGGGCCTTCATCCTACTGCCCAAGCATCAGCGCTGGGAAGATATTCCCTTCACCGGCTTTGCGGTGCCCCGACAGCTCTATTTTGTGGCCAAGCACGAACTCTTCAAGACCCGGTTCACGGACCGGCTGTTCAAGGCCCTGGGCGGCATCCCATTGAACCGTAAAAAACCTTTGGCGAGTCGCCGTTATCTCCAGTCCGCCATCCAGATGTTGGAAAAGGGTGAGGGGCTGGTTGTATATCCCGAGGGAACCTATTACCGCAAAAGAATGGGACCGGGCCACACCGGTATGCTGCGGTTTATCCTGGCGCGCCTGTCCATGCCGCTGATTCCCATGGGCATTCACTACAGCCTGGACGGTTGGCGTATCCGGGTCCGGGTGTCTATCGGCCGGGCCACCTATCCGCGACCCCATGAACCGGTGGATCGCCTGCTTATGCGGATCATGCTGGAAATGGCCGCCCTTTCCGGATATCCCTTGCATCCAGATACCGGTCGGCCGGGAGCCCATGACTGACACCATGCAAGCTGCCCCCATTGCGCATACCCCAACGGCGACCGGTCCTTTCAAACCGCGTGACGTGTCACAGGCGTTATATGCGAGCAGTCGTCAAGCTCTGGTGGATATCCAGCCCGGTATTGATTACCACCGGGCATCGGTCGTCCTGTTTCTGATTGGAGATTACCCTTCTGCCCCGGGGCGGCGGTCCGAGCCCTGCCTGATTCTCAATAAACGTTCGGCTCTGGTGCGTCAGCCGGGAGATCTTTGCTGCCCTGGAGGCGGTATCACCCCGGGGCTGGATCGCCCGGCCGCGGTGCTGCTCAAGCTTCCCGGTTCGCCCCTGCGACGCTGGCCCTATTGGTCCCGGCTGAAACAGGTGGATGCCAACGGTCGGTTGCCCCTGCTCATGGCAACCGCGTTTCGTGAAGGGCTGGAAGAGATGCGTCTCAATCCTTTGGGGCTGGAGTTTCTGGGCCTGCTGCCGACCCAAGATCTTGTGTTGTTCCAGCGGCGCATATTTCCCCTGGTCTGCCGGATCAAATGGCAGCGGCGGTTTTATCCAAACTGGGAAGTGGCGAAAATCGTACCCATTCCCCTGCGCCATTTGCTGGATGCGGACCGCTATGCCCAATATCGCCTGACCATCGACATTCCCAATCCGGGCCGCGTCGCTCCGGAAACCAAGACGATGCCCTGTTTCCTGCATCACTACCCGCAGGGCGAACGGGAAATATTCTGGGGGGCCACGCTGCGCATGGCCCTGCAGTTTCTGGAAATCGTTTATGGATTTGTCCCCCCGGAACCGATCCATCTACCGGTGGTGGCCGGGCGTCTGACGCCCGAGTATCTGACCGGAACACGCGGATAATTAGGGTTGAGTATTTTGTTTCATCCTGTATAACCATATGAATACGCAGGCTTATTCTAAAATAAGCCAGAAAAGACCGCTATGAAAGAGATTCTATTTGCAAAGCACGCAGGCATGACATTGCGGCCCGGCCACAAGGGCAATCGCCATATGGGAGGCGTATATGGTTAAACACACCATCCAGGGCAGCACCGGGACGTCAGTGCTTCTGGTGGGCGAGTCCATTCAAAATGTCGGCCGGTACTTGCCGGACAGCCCGGTCTTTATCATTACCGATACCGTGGTTGCCGATCTGTATGCGCATCTGTTTCCTCCCGGCCAGGTGATTACCCTGGGTACCGGTGAGCAGATCAAGACCTTGGAGACCGTCGCGATGGTGTTCGAGCAGTTGCTTGCGGCGGGGGCGGACCGGGCCAGTTTTATTCTGGGAATCGGAGGCGGGATCGTTTGCGACATTACCGGATTTATAGCTTCCACCTTTATGCGGGGGGTGCCTTTCGGTTTTGTAGCCACCACCCTGCTGGCCCAGGTGGATGCCAGCGTCGGCGGAAAAAATGGTGTGAATTTCGGCGGTTATAAAAATATGGTCGGGGTGTTCAACCAACCGGACTTCGTAATATGCGATATGGAGCTGCTGAGAAGCCTACCGGTCGCCGAAGTGCGCTGCGGCATGGCCGAAATTGTGAAACACGCCGCTATTGAAGATGCGCAGATGTTTGCTTATCTTGAGGAGAGTGCCAGCAAGGCGGTTGCCCTGGATCCGGCCGTGATCGAAAAGCTCGTTTCGGATTCGGTGGTGATCAAGGCGGCTGTGGTCAACCGGGACGAAAGGGAACACGGCGAAAGGCGCAAGCTAAACTTCGGGCATACGGTCGGCCACGCCATAGAAAAGACCACCGGTATTCCCCATGGCGAGGCGGTCAGCGTGGGCATGGCCGTGGCCGCGGCCATCTCTGAAAAACGGGGCCTGCTCGTCAGTGAAGATGCGGTCCGCCTGACCGCCCTGCTTGCAAACCTGGGCCTGCCGACAATCATTGATGCTGATCCCGGCCAGATTGTGGCCGCCCTGGCAAAGGACAAAAAAAAGGAAAAGGACGTCATCCACTACGTGCTCCTGGATGCCATAGGCAGCTGCCGGATTGAAGAGATTTCCATCTCCGAGCTGAACGCATTCGTAAGAGCGCTCGTATAGAGGCTATCTAACTCGCCATAAGGAGGCCAGATATGGAAGGCTGCATTTTCTGCAAGATTATAAAGGGAGAGATCCCCAGCTTTAAAGTGTATGAGAACGATCGGGTTTACGCCTTTGCGGATATCAACCCGATCACCGATGGGCACACCCTGATTATTCCCAAAGCCCACGCTGAAAACCTGTGGGAGATATCTGCAAACAATATTGCCGCCGTTCACCAGGCCTCGATTAAAATCGCCAACGCCATACGCGCGGTCCTCGGACCAGTGGGTATCGCCGCGCTGCAGCTCAACGGAAAGGAAGTCAACCAGGTGGTCATGCACTATCACCTGCACCTGATTCCGAAGGCCGCCGACGGGTCTAAGTTGAAGATGACCGAGTGGGAGCTGGTTCCCGGAGACATGGACAAGATCAAAGACATCGGGGAACAGATCGCCGCCGCCGTATAAACGGTGAGCGGCAGAAGGCCCGGAATCCGGGAGGAAATGGGATGAAGATACGGTTTTGGGGTGTCAGGGGTTCCCTGGCGACCCCCCTTTCGAATGCAAGCCTTGAGGAAAAAATCACGGCGGCGCTGGAACTGGCCGTGGAAGCCGGGCTTTCCAAAAAAGAAGCGGTGGCTGATTTTTTCGAGTCCCTGCCCGAACACGTGCGCCGGACGGCCGGCGGGAATACGACCTGTTTGGAAATCATGGCCGGGGACACCTGTCTGATCATGGATGCCGGCACCGGTATCCGACCCTTGGGACTGGACCTGATGCGGCGGGCCGCTAACAATCCCATTGCCGCCCACATCATGATCAGTCATACCCATTGGGACCACATCTGCGGTCTGCCTTTCTTCATCCCGGCGTTCATACCGGACAGCAGGATAACCGTTTATGGTTCGCATCCCAACCTGGAGGACCGGCTGAGACATCAGCAGGATTACGAATTCTTCCCTGTGCCGCTGGCGCCGGCCTTCAAAATCATCCAACTCGAGCGCAGCGAGGGACTGAGTACGGCTGCTTTCGACATTGGTCCAGTGTCGGTAAAGACCATTCCCCTGAATCATCCCGGTGGTTGCTATGGATACCGGGTGGCGCATGGTGGCAAGGTGGTCGTGTTCGCCACTGATTCCGAATACAAGGACCCCAGTTCCGAGGCCCTGAAACCTTACGTGGAATTTTTCAAGGATGCGGATGCCGTGATCTTCGACGCCCAGTACTCCATGGAGGAGAATGTAGAGAAAGAGGACTGGGGTCACAGCAATATGTTCACCGGCGTCGATATAGCTCTGGAGGCAGGGGTAAAGCGTATGTTCTTTACCCACCATGAGCCGGTTAACGAAGACCTGCGCTTGTGGGACAACCTCGATCAGGCCAAGCGGTATCTGGCCCTGCAGGATCCTGCCAGCGACCTGCAGCTCGAGCTGGCCGTGGAAGGACCGAGTATTGATATCTGATAGGTACAACAAAGGTCGAGGCCGTGGTGATATCCGGATGGCGGCTTGGTCGGCAGCGATTTTGGTACTGCTGATGCCAGCCATGCTGTCAGCCGCAGATACTGTTCGGGTGGGCATCTATCCGAACGAGCCTCTGATTTTCACAGACAAGGACGGCCGGGTCCAGGGGATTTACAACGATATTCTGGCGCACGTGGCCCAGAAGGAAAAGTGGACCCTGAAATATGTCCCCGGTTCCTGGGCCGAGTGCATCGCGCGGCTGAACAATCACGAGATCGACTTGATGGCAGCCATTGCCTATTCCGAAGAGCGTCGCCTCATTTACGAATTCAACCAGGTCCCCATCATTGAAAACTGGGGGCAGGTCTACTTGCCTAAAGATTCCGAGGTCGAAGCGTTTCTCGATTTGACCGGCCGCCGGATGGCCGTATTAAAAGACGACGTCTACTATAAAACATTTCGGGATCTGGGGGGCAAGTTCGAGATCACGCCTGAATTCATAGAGGTCGACAGCTATGCGACGATTTTCACCATGCTCGACCGGCGCGAGGTTGCCTCCGGGATAGTATCCCGCATTTACGGTCGCTACCATGACGATCAATACCGGATCAAAACCAGCCAGATGAATTTCGGCCCGGTAGAACTGCGGTTCGCCATACCCAAAGGACGCATGCCGACGATCCTGGCGGCGATCGACAAACACCTTAAGCCTTTGAAATTGAGAAAAAATTCGATCTATCACCAGTCGTTGGACCGATGGTTGGAAGGCTCGAGCAAAATCGTGTTGCCCGCCTGGCTAAACCCGGCCTGGGTGGTGGGTTCGATCGTGGCGCTGGTCCTGTTTATCGGAACCGTGAGTCTGTTCCTGCGCTGGCAACTGCGGCTGCGGACTGCCGCGTTAGAAAAGACCATCGCCGCCAAAGAGCGCATTGAAAGCGATTTGCGGGTAGCCCGTGAAATCCAGATGGACCTGCTGCCCACCGAATTTCCCCCTTTTCCTGACAGGCACGAGTTCGACATTTTCGCGGTTATCGAACCCGCCCGGGAGGTGGGGGGCGATCTGTTCGATTTTTTTTTCGTGGACGCTGATCATCTGTGTTTCGTCATTGGTGACGTCTCGGACAAAGGGGTGCCGGCGGCGCTTTTCATGGCCCGCACCAAAACCCTGATTAAATCGATGGCCGGGGGGTCGCAAACTTCGGCCCAGGTCCTGACGGCTGTAAACCGCGAGCTGTCGGTGAACAACGATTCCATGATGTTCGTGACCGCTTTTTGCGGCATTTTAAAAGTCAGCACGGGTGAAATCGTTTACACCAACGCCGGGCACAATCCCCCGCTGGTGGTCAAACCGGATAAGGTCCCCCGTTTTCTGGCGGACACCGGCGACACGGCCCTGGGCATCGATGAGGACCTCACGTTCCACGCGGCCGAGGTGACCCTGGCGCCCGGGGATATGCTTTTCATGTACACGGACGGTGTCACCGAAGCCTTTAACGACCGGCAGGCGGAATTCTCGGAAGCAAGGCTCCAGCAGGCGCTCAGTGAACAGCATGCCGGCCCGGTAGCAGAAACGGCCCTGGCGGTGCTGGACAGCGTAAAACAATTTGCGGGCAAGGTGCCCCAATCCGATGACATTGCCATCCTTGCTTTGAAATACATAACGGGCTGATTTGAAAACCAAGCTCATATTAAAAAACGATATCGTCGAAATCGAAAGGCTGGCCGGTTGGGTCCGGTCCTTCGGCCGGGAGCACGACTTGCCCGAGAAACTCGTCTGGGAGATCCGCCTGGTCCTTGAAGAGGTCGTGACCAATATTATCTCCCATGGGTATGCGGACCGGGCGGCCCACGCTATTGAGATAAGCATGGTGAACTCGGAGAGGGACATCACGCTGAGTGTGCGCGACGATGCGCAACCCTTCAACCTGCTGAATCATTCCCAGCCGGATTTAGAGACGCCTCTGGAAGATCGGGGGGTCGGGGGCATGGGGGTTCATATCGTGCGTGAAATAATGGATGAGATCGACTATCAACGTAAGGCGGATGGGAATCTGGTGGTAATGCGCAGGTATAAACATTAGCGGCTATTACAAAACGGCAGATAAACTTCGTGGGGTGCTCGATTCCGGCACGAAAGGCAGGTTTCAAGCCATCAGGCGCCACCGACAACGCTATCTTCGAGGTACGTGGAGATTTTCCAAGCATGGTCTGGCTTTGCTGGCACCTCCGGTTGCGACCACAGGCGGGCAATTAAACAGCGGGAAGTCCCGCAACGCGAGTGAACCTTGTGGCCGTGTTGTCCGGCGTAGCTTTTTCGCGAAGCCGAAAGTCAGAAAGGCATAGTCGGGACCATGCACCACGAGCCAACTTTTGAGATAGCCCCTATAGTGGTCGCACCAGATCTGTACAACCAGTATCTGCAACCGTTTGAGGAAGCAACTACAAGGAGGCGTTATGACACTGAATGTGACATCAGAACAAAAGGCCCAGGGAATCTATATCATGACGGTCGCGGGGTCGCTGGACAGCAATACGTATAAGGAATTCGAGAAAAAAGTCGATGTCCTGTTGAGTGAAACCACCGAACTGATCGTCTTTAACCTGGAGTCTCTGACCTACCTGAGCAGTGCCGGCGTCCGGGTGTTTCTCAAAGCCCGCAAGGTGCTCAAAAACAGCGGCGGCCAGGTCAAGTTTCTAAACCTGCAGCCGCAGATCAAGCGGGTGTTTGAAATCATCAACGCCATCCCGTCGATGCAGATTTTTGCCAGCATGGAGGAACTGGACCGGTACCTGGACGCCCAGATGAAAAAAGTGATTGCAGGTGAGAAATAGTTGGCGGTCAAGCGCCCGGCGAGGTCTTTCTATTGATATGCAGGGCTTTCGCCCTCAGCCCAGCGCAGTAAAGGAGTGTCTTGTTTGACTGATACCCAGCCCATATACAACAGCAGAATTACCAGGGTTTACCTGGAATATATAAAAAGGCATTATCCTGATCTTGATGTTGGACCGCTGCTTGAATCTGCAGACATGAAGGCGTATGAGGTCGCGGATCCGAATCATTGGTTCAGCCAGAGTCAGGCTGATCGCTTCAATAAAAGCCTTGTCCAGGCTACCCAGGATCCCAACATAGCCCGGAAAGCCGGGCGGTTTGCCACCTCGGCCGAGGGGTTGGGCGCGGCCAAACAATACTTGCTCGGGTTGCTGAATTTGAGCACCCTCTACATGCTGGTGGGAAAAGTCTATGTGCTTTTCAGCCGGGGGGCTTCGATAAAGGCCAGAAAGCTTGGGCCGCATAGGGTAGAAATCATTTCGCGGCCGCTGAGCGGCGTCAACGAAAAGCCCTACCAGTGCGAAAATCGCATTGGCATGTTTGAATCGGTCGCCCGGTTTTTCATCCAAAAATTTGCCCTTGTAGAACATCCGGAGTGCTTCCACCAAGGACATGACCACTGCCGCTACATCATCACCTGGGGAAAAAGCCGGACGGGCGTCTTGAAACAGGGCCGCAACATCTTCGTGGTCGCCGGCATCCCTACCTTTCTGGTCCTGTTCTTTTTGATGCCATTCAAAGCCTGGGGGATTGCAGCCCTAAATTTTGCCCTGGTTGCGATGACGGTATCATTTATGGCTGAATATTTTAGCCGTAAAGAGATGGCCGCAATTATTGAAATGAAGGGTTACGAAGCCAAGGACCTGATTGAAGAGATGGAAATTCGGCATGACAATGCCATGCTTGTTCAGGCTATCGGCAAGGCGATCTCTTCGGTGTATGATGTTGAAAAGCTGATCGGGGCCGTGCTGCGCACCATGGAAAGCTATGCGGATTTTGATCGCGGGGTTATATTCCTGGCAGACAGCGAGAAAAACAACCTGTCCTATACAGCCGGTTACGGTTACGGACGCCGGAAGTAGGCTAACTTACAACGGGTTGAGTTCAACCTTGCCAATCCCGATTCCAAGGGAGAATTTGTGCTGGCCTTCCGGCAGCAAAAGCCGTTTTTGGTGGACGACGTGTCCAAGATCGAAGGCCGGCTTTCACGTCGCAGCGTTCAATTCATCAAAGATATGGGCGTGCAATCTCTCATTTGCGTGCCGATTATTTACAAGGGGGAATCCATCGGTATTTTGAGTGTGGACAATATCCGTTCAAAAAGACCGTTGGTGACCAGCGATATCAACCTGCTGATGGGGATTGCCTCCCATACCGCGGTCGGCATTATGAACGCCATGTCCTTCCAGAAACTGCAGGTAAGTGAAAAAAAGTATCGCGAACTTGTAGAGAACGCCAACAGCATTATCATGCGTATCGATACACACGGGGCCATTACCTTTTTCAATGAATACGCCCAGCGGTTTTTCGGGTATAGCGCCGACCAGATAATCGGCAAGAATGTGAATGATATGTTTCACATTCTGGAGGGGACAACCCGCAGTCACTTGGACGGTCTTTTGGAAATGATGCAACGCTTTCCCGAAAAAACGCATTCCGATGAGAGTAAAAACATACTCCCGAATGGTGAAGAGGTATGGACCGCCTGGACCTACCGGCCGGTTTTCAGCAAAAACAACGATTTGATTGAAATACTCTGCATCGGCAATGATATCACCGAACGCAAGCAGGCGGAATTGGACAAGCGTGAATTGGAAACCCGGCTGCAGCGGGCCCAGAAAATGGAAGCCCTCGGTACCCTGGCCGGCGGGGTGGCCCATGACCTGAACAATATTCTTTCCGGGATTGTCAGTTACCCCCAGGTGATGTTAAATCGGCTGCCAGAGGATAGCAACCTGCGCAAACCCGTATTGACCATTCAAAACTCAGGCAAACGCGCTGCTGCGATTGTACAGGACTTGTTGACGCTTGCCAGGCGGGGCGTCATTACAATGGAAGATGTAGATTTTAACGCGGTTGTAAACGATTACCTGAAAAGCCCCGAGTTCAAGGTAATGAAGAAAAACTATCCCAACGTTCAGGTGCAAACAACCTTTGCAGAGGAGGTTCTCAATATCACCGGATCACCGGTACACCTTTCCAAGACGGTCATGAACCTGGTCACCAATGCGATCGAAGCAATCGAAGCGTCCGGGGTAGTCCGTATAGCGACCGAGAACCAATACGTAGACACCTTGGTTAACGGCTATGATCAGGTGGCCAATGGGGACTATGTAACGCTGAGTGTCGTTGATAACGGCTGCGGTATCTCCAAACGGGACCTGGAAAGGATTTTTGAGCCCTTCTATTCCAAAAAAGTGATGGGGAAAAGCGGTACCGGCCTGGGCATGGCCGTTGTCTGGGGGACGGTCAAAGACCATGACGGTTATATTGATGTGCACAGCGAAGTCGGGCGGGGCACGCGGTTTACCCTCTATTTCCCAGCGGCGCGAAAGACACAGGCCCTTTTGGAGGCCACGCAGGAATCACTTGAGGATTTCATGGGACGGGGCGAGTCTATCCTGGTTGTCGATGATGTCGCCGAACAGCGGGAAATCGCTTCTGAAATGCTGGAGCAGCTGGGGTATAACGTCCAGGCCGTTTCCAGTGGAGAGTCAGCTGTTGCCTATCTTCAGGAAAACGCAGTAGACGTCCTGGTCCTTGATATGATTATGCCGCCCGGCATGGATGGGCTGGATACCTACAAGCAGGTTCTGCAGTTTAAACCAGAGCAAAAAGCAATTATTACCAGCGGTTTTGCAGAGACGGAACGCGTCAAAGAAGCGCTCAAATTAGGAGCCGGCGCGTATATCAAGAAACCTTATATGCTGGAAACCATCGGCCGGGCGCTGAAGGTCGAAAGTTTGAAGGGATAGACACCATCGTGCCGCGACTTCTGCTCATCAATCCGACCGACAGCCAAGGCGGGCTGGGGAACGTGCGGGCCACAGCCTTTCCGCCGATGAACCTGCCCTATCTGGCGGCTGTAACCCCGCCCCATTACCAGATCGAGGTGCTTGATGAAAATGTCGAATCGTTCAAGTTCCGGGCGGCGGATATCGTCGGCATCACGGCGTATACGGCCTCCGTGCATCGCGGTTATCAGCTCGCGCAGATTTACCGCGAAAAAGGTGTGCCGACCGTCATGGGCGGTATTCACGTCTCCATGATGCCCCAAGAGGCGTTACAGTTCTGTGACGCAGTGGTCATTGGGGAAGCCGAGAAGGTCTGGCCCCAGGTCCTGGCGGATTTTGAAGCCGGCTGTCTCCAGCAGGAGTATCGGGGGGACTGGCCGGACTTGACAGACCTGCCGAATCCGCGCCGGGAAGTGCTCAACGAAAGCCATTATGGATGGGGAAGTATCCAGACCTCCCGAGGGTGCCCCATGGATTGCGCCTTTTGCTCGGTGACCGCGTTCAATGGTCGCCGTTTCCGGCGGCGGTCATTGGATGCCGTTATCGCCGAATTGAAACAGATACCCCAGAACAAGGTGCTGATTGCCGATGACAACATTATTGGCTACAGTAAATCCGATCTGGAGTGGACCAGGGCTTTTTTTACCAGGATCATTGCCGAAGATATTCGCAAGATTTTCTTTGCCCAGACATCTATTCTTTTTGGAGAGGATCGGGACCTTTTACGCCTGGCTGCCAAAGCGGGTCTTAAGATCGTTTTCGTCGGTATGGAGTCGGTCAATCCGGAAACACTCAAATCCTATGGCAAGAACATCAATCTAAAGCGGCTCAAACAAAATCGCTACCTGGAATTGATCAGCAGAATTCGTAAAGCCGGGATTGCGTTTCTCGGGGCTTTCGTTATCGGGGGCGACGAAGACGACCACCGTGTATTTCATAACACTTTGGAGTTCGTGAAGACCGCCCACATTGACGTGCTGCAGATTACCAAGCCCACGCCACTTCCCGGCACACGCCTGTGGAAAGAATTGAACGCGGCCAACAGAATTCACAGCCGGAATTTTCCGCAGGATTGGAAAGATTACCGTTTTTCACGGCTGCAGTTCACACCCGCCAAGCTGTCGATCGAAGAAGTTTACGAAGGATATGCTTACATCAAAAACGCCTACTTTAGTTTATGGCAGACCCTGGCCCGAACCGTTTCCACGCTGCTGACCACCAAAGACCTCGCGGCAACGCTCATTGCTTACAAGTTCAATTCCTCTTACCGCAAAGCGTTTGTAGAATCCGACAACTATGAATATGCAACTCGCGCCGGCCTGAAGGACAAGTTTCATCCGCGCCGATGATAAATGGTGACTATCAGATCATTGCCCGCTCAAGGGTCGTTACCCTTTAGATCAGCAGCGCGATCAGGGGTCAAAAATGAAACCTTCCCAGAATTTTGTGCATGTATCTGATATAGGGGTCGGTATACTGCATATTCAGTATCCAGAGGACATAGTTTTTTTCAGTGGAAAGGCCGACATCCGCCGCAAAGGTTTGCGGATATAAAAGCACGGGTATTTCTTCTTGCGCATACACCTCCATCTGGGTGGCCAGAACATTGTGCAGAATCTCTTTGGTGAGGTATTCCGCATCGAGTATGATTGCAGTAATACTGTTGGTGAGATCCGACAGGTTGAGGCCGAAATCCGCTATATTCAACACGAAAATCGCTTTTAAAGCCTTTCCTCTTTTCAAGGACACCAGGTAGCGCCCCCGCATAAAACCTTTCTGGGTGTAGGCGGACACCAGGCTGCCGAGGTGCTCGGCTTCCGGTTCCAGGTTGAGGGCTTTGAGCATCAGGCCGCCCGAGCTGCGTTGATAATGCCGCTCAAGCTGCAACAGGTCGTCTTTGTCCGTCTTGACAAGCTGCCAGGGTGCGGCCAGTTTTGCGCGCAAACCCATTGAGCTGCGAAAATGGTAGTAGGTAAAGGTGTCCAGTGAACATGCCTGCCGGTTGGCAATGTTATGAGCCGACCCTCCGAAAACGCGGGCCGGGAAACGATTTTCAGGCCGGTAATAACAAAAAATGAACTGCATATGCAATGAGCGCAGCCGATGCGAGTCGTTGATAAACCGACCGATTTGATTTAGAACAACCAGCCCGGCGCGTTTATTGCCTGATTTGCTGGCGGCATGGTGGTGGATCAGCCAGGCGTTGTTGTAGAAACGCAGCATCGCCACATGGGCGTGTATACACCCTTTGTCCTGGCAGATAAAGTGCCGGGAGATTTCGGGCGTTTCGATATACAGCTTTTTATAGGTCTGCTTGATGCTCTCCTTGTTTTTTTGAAACAACCGATATTTGTCTGGGTAAATGAAACCGGTTTCGAAGAAAAAGCGCCAGAGGGTGTCAAGGTCAACCGCACCGCAGAAATAGGAGTTGTCATTCTGCGCCTGGTATAGCATGGATAGTAGCTTGGCATGCTCATCCGGGGTCATGTCGATAACGCCCAGGCCGCATTTCACCGTATCATTAGGGCTGGCTTGGGCGCCGGAGCTGCTGTAAACTACCTGCGCTTTGCCAGTCACTTTGAACCTGTTGCCGAAGTGCAGTTCCAATTCGGGAATCCGCATTCCGGGCAAGAGAAAAGCCTGGCCGGCATCTTCTTCCACGCCAAAGCCGCCGCCGGAAACATCGATGGCCTTTAGAAAATGCTGACGGCCGGTAAAAGGGTGCCTAAAAACGATAGCCGGGGCAGGCTCTAACGCGATACGGGTACTGCGGAACTCTTTCTTGTCAAAAAGCTTCCTTCTGATGTCCATGGGTTCCAGGATAAGAAACTTCAGATGCGGTCCGGCGGCCTGCCGGATGATTCTGCACTTCCCGGAGTATAAGATGTTGTCGCGATCGAACAGCAGGGCATCAACCGGTTCGGCCGGTCCAAGTTCCTGCCGGGAGATCGATTCAGTCTCAATGGCCACTCGGAAGGCAAGGGCACTGAAATCCGCCATCCTACCAACCAGAATGGTACCGCCCTGGTTGAGCCGGACCTGGATACTGCGGCACGGAACCCGTTCGACTTTGCGGGTGCTGATTTCAAGGCAAGAATCGGGAATGTTGCAGCGGATGTGTTTCTCGCCCAGGTATTCCACCTGGGTATTAATCAATAGCAACTGGCGGCCAATCGGAATGAGGATCTCTTTGAATTCGAAGCCGGGGCTCAAATGGGCCGGTTTGTCAGGATGGGTCCACTGGCACTCGAAAGTACCGTTTTGACACCGGGACGGCCGGGCGCGATAGGAAACACTGCGGCCTGCCTCCGGGTGCCGGAAGTTCACAATGATGAATTTGTTACTGAAATTCAGGTAGTTTAGTGCATTAACCAGGTATGGCTTGTTGATCCGACGTCCCGCGCGGATAATGTCTTCCGAGGTGTCGGTGCGATCCCAATCTTTGATTTTTACATCTATCCGCAGCCCCATTACAGGTTCCGATATGAGTGTTGCGACTCATGGTCCATGCCCGACAACTTGTTAGTGCGCTATCATACCAAATATCGTATGTCAATAACACGCAATTACGATATATGGTACGACTTCCTGTTGCTGTGCCGCCTTTATGCCGCTACGCCGGCCTCCCGGGCCAGGGAGACATTTTCGGCGAGAAATGAAACCCTTGCCAGAACGGCTTTTTTCAACTAAGGCTCTTATGTCGTCGTTTTTGTGATCCTACTGTTTCGATAGGGATTTGTCAATGAAACTGGTCATCTGATTTGCCCATAACGGAGGAGAACGTTTTTGTGCCTGGAAAACCGATTGGCATAGACATCCAGCCGCTGAGTTTGAAACTGAAATCAACCTTTCGCCATGCCGGAGCGGAAAGAAAAGTCGGCGACAGTGTCTGGGTGCGCGCCCGGAGGGAGGCCCTCGTCGGTTTCGGTGAAGGGTGCCCCCGATCTTACTCGGCCGGCGACGATACGCCATCCAGTGTTCAGTGGGTCCGGGAGACCTTTTGCCATCAAGCCTTGCCTTTTCATAATCTGGAAGGCCTCACCAGCTGGGTAAAAAACAACAATAGCTTGATCGATCGGTACCCATCGGCCTGGTGTGCCCTGGAAATGGCGCTGTTGGATCTGTTCGCCAGGGAACAGGGCTGCAGCGTGGAAGCCTTGCTGGGCCTGCCGGATATCAGGCGGCGGGGCGTGTATACCGCCGTACTGGGCGATGACAATACCTGGAAATTTACCACGATTGTTGATCAGTATCTTGTCCGGGGATTTTCGGATTTCAAAATCAAGGTGAGCGGCAACCTGGAACGCGACCGCAAAAAGATCGACATTTTGAATGATCTCGTTCGGCAACACGGCATTTCCGCGCCCCGGATTCGCCTGGATGCGAACAACCTGTGGAAAGACCGCGTTGCGGAAGCCGGGTCATACCTGCATGCGCTGGGCGGACAACTGTTTGCCGTCGAAGAACCTGTGGGGCGCGGCGATAGTGAGGGCTCGAGCAAGGTAAGTACTTCCACGGGGCTGCCCGTTATATTGGATGAAAGCCTGTGTACGGGAATGGACCTGGCAAAGTTTAAGACCCTTCCGGGCAACTATATAGCCAATATAAAAGTGTCCCGTGTCGGCGGTTTGCTGCGGGCCCTTATGTTGATCAAGCAGCTCAAGACAATTGGCTGGCCGATCATTGTGGGTTGCCATGTCGGGGAAACATCCCTTCTGACCCGGGCGGCACTCATCCCGGCTTGTGCAGCCGGCGAGACGTTGATCGGACAGGAGGGCGCCTATGGAGACTATCTGGTAGCGCGTGAACCTGCGGAGCCAATGCTGAAATTCGGCCGAGAGGGTGTGCTCGATCTTGATAGGCCTTATTATCTGAAGGATATAGAGGGACTCAAGATGGTACCCACGGATAACTGGCATACAGGGTTCGGCATGCAGTGCCGCTGGCCGGTCGCCCCGGGTGATGGGAAGCCGGACGTGCTGGTCCTGGAGATGCCCGATCACTACGAGGTGCACTACCGTCGCTGGGGGCCGGCCGAGGGCGATGACGTTTTGGTGATCCTGCATGGCGGCATGAGCCATTCGGGCTGGCAGGCCCCGCTGGCAACTGCAGTGCGCGCCGTGGAACCGACGATGGCCATTGTGGCCCCGGACCGCCGGGGCTGCGGGTTGAATGCGGGCCACGGAGATTTGGGTTCGGTCCGGTCGGTTATTGAGGACGTCGTCACCCACATTGAATTTTTGAAAACGTCTTTCAAACGCGTCCATTTGGTCGGATGGTCCCAGGGCAGCCAGTATGCGGCGGTGGCCGCCCAACAAGCCGGGGCCCTGCTTGCCAGCCTCATACTGCTGGCGCCCGGTTTTTTCTGGAACGAACGCTTCCGGTCGGTTATCAAGATTGCCGAGAACAACATTTTCAGCATGGTAAAGAATTTGAAGGTGAAACCGGCTCGCGAGCAGGCCTATGTGCCCATACTGATGGAGGCCGCTGATTTTACCCTGCAGGATGAATGGCTCGATTTCATCGAAAACGATGACTTGAAGACAACCATGGTCACCATGAAGACCGCCCATATCGTGGATGAAATCCAGGCGCTTTCCTGGCCGGCGATTTTGGAGAACAAGCTACCCACCCTGGCCATCCTCGCGGAAAACGACCGGATGGTGGACAACCGCAAAGTACGCCAATTCCTGGGTCACATGTTTCCGGGGGAAACCGGGAACCGCCTGGTCAGGTTGGCAAGCGGGCATGCCGTCCAGTTCGAAATGCCCGGTGATGTCGCTGCGGAGATTCTGCGCTTTATCCGGGAGCGCGGCAAGCTTTGCACCTAGCTTTTACAATCGGCCGAATCTGCTTTAAACCGCGGTTGCCGCCCCGCTCTGTCGGCATTTTCGGAACTAGGCCTTGATTTTGCCTTGGGCCACCAGTGATTGGTAGATGTCCGGTTCGGTTTTCTTCAGGCAGGATTCGCAAATGCCGTGGCTAAGGCGGGCACCGGTGTGCGCGGCAAGATATTCATCCAGGGCCTGCCAATAACCGGCATCATCCCGGATCTTGCGGCAGACCGAGCAGATGGGAATCAAGCCTTTCAGGAATTTGATATCGTCGGCCGCCTTTTCCAGTTCGACCTTTTGCGCCTGCACCTGTTCATAAAAATAGACGCGCAGCGATTCGAGCAACCAAGCCACGAGCGTGATCATGGTCAGCGAAAGTATGAGGCGGACCTGATATTCGGCGGAGAAGGCGTAAGACTTCAACGGCTCGGGGAAGAGTACCACCAGGAACACCGGTCCCAGAAGCAAACCGTTCCACAGAAAGCCCTCCCTGACACCAAACAGGAAAAATGCCACCAGGGGATAGATGTAGAGCCACAGGATGTCGCTGCCCTGGTAGAGCCCCATGGCCACATTGAAAAACAGCAGGAACGTAAATCCGGCCATGGCTGTCCGGTAGGCGATCCGGCCGTCCACATCCGTTCTTAAAAACAAGAGCGTGGCAATAAACAAGGCCGCCGTCAAAAGGTCGGCCATGGAATTCTCGATGCCCTCGCCGATGCTCAGATGGATGATGCCATAACCCAGCAAAAACGGAATGGCCATGAGGGTCACGGCCACGACGCATACGCGCTTGCGTTTTTCTTCGGTGGATATCTGGTTGAGGATCTCCTGCGGCAAGAATATCTTGATAATGGTGTTTTGAAGAATGGGCAGCATGACGACCTTTTTGTTTACGCTGTTGATGAATATATCGTCATGGGATCTTTTCGTCGAGCTTTTTTAGATTTGTTAGGGGCATATGCCCTGGGCAGGGGAATTGTTCGGCCGGAATTGAATTTGTCGGTGGGTTTCGTTACCAGGCGGTTGTTATGGCTGCGGTGGACCAATATTTTATAAAAATGCCGGCAGAGCGACGGGTTCAGGCCCTGGCTGGGCACGAATTGATTTTAAGGTTGTTCCCGCAGATCCGCCTGAGCCTGAAGTATATAAGGCCGACCTATGGATCCGACCTGGGCCGGCCATCGGCAACCAAAAAACCCACTGGTCGGTATATACCTGCAGCTCCGCTAAAATTGAAGACTATTTGAAGCGGCATCCGCACATCACGCACGGCAAGGGGTGCCTGAATTTCAAGCCGCAAGACAAGGTGGCTCTGGCTGCCTTGGAACCGGTCATTCGCAAAGCCCTGGCCGAGGGGAGCACCCCGCAGTAAGATGTCGCCCAGGGGTGAAGATTTCGCTTAAGTCTGCCCCTCGTATGGTTCGCAGCCAAGCCTTTCCTCATATTTGTTGAACGTGCATTTCCGGTCAAACTGACCATCCCTATCGGTATCAATATACTCCAGGGCCCGGTTACCGTCCTTATATAGCACCCTTCGGGAAACTTTTTTCGCATTGCCGGGACGCCAGTCGGAACGCTGGGCGACACCCTTTTTTACATACGTGGACAGATCGGGAGAACCGTCGAAATCTGTATCGTATTTGGTCTCGTATGCGTAGCGGTCGCTGTAGGTGGTCCAACCGTCGGCGTTTCCATCAAAGTTGTCGTCGAACTCGCCCCGCACAAGCAAACTATCTTCATAATAGTACCAGGTATCCGGGCGACCGTCGGCGTTGCGGTCTTCGGTGCTATTCACCAGCCAGCCGTCGCGGTAGTATAAAAATTCATCGTCAACGCCGTCACCGTTGTTGTCGTACGCCAGGGTGTCGTTCATGATTTTTTCCAGGTTTTGCTGGTGCCTGAAATAGAGACCGGTGAGTAGAACGCCCACAAAAATCCCCACAAAGAATACACCCCAGAGGGCCGATTTCATGGATGAGGGCGGCTTGAGCGGTTTTTCGTCGACTTCCGCGTCCACCTCGGCCAGGATGGAACGGGCCAATTCCGCATCCGCGGCGGCGACCTTGAGGTGCACCCCGGTACCCATTTGCAATTCCGGGTGGGTGCCCCCGCAGTCGTCCTTTTGCATATGAACGCGAATTCCCATGGACTCGAGGTTCAACTGGGCCAGCCTGGCTTCCGCTTCGCTTGAAAATTCACGGATGGTCACAAATGCATCAGTGTCAGTCATTTCTCACCTGTATCGCTTATTGTTGAAATGTTTGGCAGTGGGCATGCATCAGGCGCATGGTGGGTGTCACCTGGCCAAAGGTGAGCGTGGCCGCTCACCGGTAAAATTGGCTGGAGAACAGAGCGCGGCATAGTAAAACGCGACTCGGTGGAGACCGGTTAGTAAGCAATTCTCGGTCAAGACGGCCCCTTGAGTCTACTAAGACGCTTCGATGCCAAGTAAAACACTATGCCCTCCTTTTTTCAACGGAAAAGAGAGGGCCTTGAAACCGTTTTCTTCAGCGACTGCCAGCATTTGGTCAAAATCCTGACGCTTAACATGCATTTTGGGCTCAACTACCAAAAGTTGACCGTCTCCCCGAAGCAGTGAGCGGGTTTGTCTGAAAAAGGCTGCAGGATTCGGAGTTTCATGCACCATGTAGTAGGCCAGGATGAAATCTGCCTGCAGGTCCAGCCCGATGCGGTCCGGCTCGCACCGGTGGCAGGTGACCTGCGCGGCCACCCCCTTGCGGGCCGCTTTACGGGCAACCCGGGCCAGCATTTCCGGCTGCGTGTCGACGGCGACGACCTGGCCGTTCACACCGACCAAGCGAGCCATTTCGATCGTAAAAAAGCCGGGGCCGCAGCCCATATCAATGGCAATGTTGCCGGATTTAATATACGCCCCAAGGATTTTGCCCGGATTTTGAATCAGCCGCCGAATCCAATTGTCAAGCATAATGGCCAACGTGGGTGGGCAGACCCGCCCCTGGTGAAGTTTTTCATTTGCTGACATGATACTGGCGCCTTATTCATTTAGGCGAAACTGTGGCCGGCACTAATTGGCGATGCTGTCATCATCAGCTGAATTGAAGGCTGTGTCAACAGCGTTTCAATTTGTAGTAGGCAGGTGGATCAAATTTTGGTATTCGTTCAGTATAACGGGTATGTTGACCGGTCCTCAAAATCTAAACGCCTACCATGGAGGGCACCATGTCCCAGGAAGCCGCTGTATTTGAAGAGACCTACAACGACTACCTTTCCCGCCTGTCTGCCATCGATCTGGCCGATGCTGCTGTCTGTTTGGGCGCGACCATGGACGAAGGCCGGGCGATCATTCCCTTTCTAAACCGCACTTACCGGGTATCGAAAGAGGGGATCACCCGCGACGACGGCCAGCGGCCCCAGCTGGGCACCTGCGTGATCCTGAGCCGTTACCTGCTCATGTGTCCATTGAGTGAGCCAACCAACACAGCCTGGGCTTCCTACCGCGATTTCAAAGACTCCGGCCCCCTGGCCACCTACTGGGCCAACGACGTAGAGGGCGCCCTGGTCGAGGCCTTTGCCGGGCGGCTGGACGACCTGGCCAAAGCAGCCGAAGCCCTGGGCGGCTATCCACCCGGCGAAGACTTTCCCTACGACGCGTGTCACCGTTTCGACGCTCTGCCCAAAATTCCCATGCTGCTTCTTTTCAACGATGTCGACGACGAGTTTCCCGCCAAGTGCACGGTCCTGTTCCAGTCCAGTGCGGAAGTCTACCTCGACGGTGAATGCCTGGGCATGCTGGGGGCGCAACTCGCAGGGCGGCTGGTATTTTTAGTACAAGCCGTACAAGCATAATCGGTTCACCGACCCTTTCAGATTCGCACCTGTTTGGAATCCTTTCAATTCGTTTATCCAATCGGCATCGCAACGAGCCTTGAAAAAGTCTTTGAGCCCAAACTTCAGCCTGCGCTTAAGCTACGGCAGATAAACTCTGTTGTGGCTCACAATAAACTCCCGAAATACCTGATGAATTCCTCACGGCCACCTTTCACCACGTTAGGCATTAGCTTCGCGTTATTTTGAACCAAAAACCATTTTCTGAGATGGGTTCGAAATAAATCTGCCTGCCAGAGTCTGGCTGGATATGACTTTTGTCACTAGAAAGAACCTACCTTGATAGACCTTGCCACTGGCTTGACAGCTAACTGCCGAGTAAATACTTTTTAGAAGTGCCCGGTAACCGGCAGTGAATGATCTGCCCTGCTAACATGCTTTGTAATTCAGGTAACAGGTAAACGACCATGAACCCTATCAGTGATATGAACTCCTTTATAGCGATCAATCCCGGGGAGACCTGACCGCCGGAGACGATTATCGTTCCCGTGATTGGAATTGTCATATTGTTTGTTGGTGGTTGGATCGTTTCCAAGTTATTCGCCAAGCGTCGGAATTCTGAAAAGCGCGACCACCGCTTGCCCTGGCGTCTTCAGGTTTTGAAAAAAAAGACATAATTAGCTTTAGGGTATTATCAATTGGTGTAATGACCGCCAGGCCATCAATCCTGCAAATTCGCGATTATGGGCATGGCCGGCCCCAGCCCCCTTTATTGCATTCTCATAACTTTTCTACTATCTTATAAGCATTTCTATGCTCCCCGCCCTCAAAGACCACCTAAAAGGAGCTTCTTAGATGAAGCTTGAGAATGTAGCCGTTCTGGCGTCAATATTGCTGTTGGCTTGTATGCTTACAATGGTACCTGTGTTTGCCAGAGCCCAGGAAGACCGATTCACGGTGGATGCCGCTGGTATTGTCACCGATAACCAGACCCGTCTTCAATGGGTGGCCGGACCGGACCAGGATATGGACTGGCCGTCTGCCAAACGCTGGGTGGAAAGCCTGGATCTGGGTGGCCGCGGATGGCGCCTGCCAAACGTTCCTGAACTGCAAAAACTTTTTGAATTCGGGCCGCCGGATTTTATCCCCTACCAAGGCATGGGCTTCTGGTCCGGCGATACGGTTGACGAAGCTGAAGAAGAAATCTGGGTATATTCCCCGGAGATGGGGTTTGAAGCACCGGTGCCGCCCTTTGTGGCGCCCTTCAACCGGGTTTTGGCTGTGAGGGGTGAACAACCAAAGGAAGGTGTGGTAGAGAAAGATCACCAGGCCGCAAACTACTTCTACGATCAGGCCATGGCCCTGCGCTCCGCACCGGAAGGCAAACCCGGTAACTTTGCGAGTGTTGAGGCCGCCTTAGACTACTTCAGCCAGGCTATCGAAGCGGATCCAACCTTTGTGAAGGCTTATAATTACCGGGGCGCTGCCTACGTCCAACTGAAACAGTGGCAAAAGGCACTGGAGGATTTCAGCCTAGCCCTGCGCCTTGATGATAAATACGCAGTGGCCATGAGCAACCGGGGGATTTGTCTGCTTAACATGGGCAGAGCCGAGGAAGCCAAAATCCAATTTGACCTGGCCCTGCTCGAGAACCCCGGGCTGGCGTCTGCTTATCATGGCCGTGGTTTAGCTCACATTGTTACCGGCGATAAGACAGCCGGGTGCCAGGATGCCGAAAGAGCCTGTGAACTGGGTATGTGCAGACTGCACAAGGCCCACTGCCGTTAAGCGGGATCGTTGCATTGAAATTCTTGGTCGCCCATTTCAGTAGATAAAAAAATGCACCGATTTAATTTGGTTGAGTCGATGCGGCCACATTCCCTTGCCAGCCCATAAAACAGGCTTACTTTGTACGAAATGACATTGAACAGAACCGATGAATCCCAAAGGGAGGGGTCATGGAAAAACGCGGATTGATGGATCGCTTAGAGGCCGAGGGTATCGTCTGTGCGGAAGGATACCTGTTTGAAATGGAAAGGCGCGGCTATCTGACCGCCGGTGAGTTTGTGCCTGAAGTGGCGCTGGAACACCCGGAATCATTGGCAACCCTGCATCGGGATTTTCAGCATGCCGGATCGGATGTGATGGTGGCGTTTACCTACAATGCACACCGTGAAAAAATGCGGATTATTGGCAAAGAAGACTTGCTGGAGCCGCTCAACCGGGCTGCGTTGGAAATTGCCGGACAAGTCGCGGATTCTGTTCCCGCAGGCACTGAACCGAACCTGGTGGCCGGTAACATTTCCAATTCCAACATCTGGCATCCGCCTGATGCCGCTGTCCAAAAAGAGGTACGCGCTATGTTCGACGAAATGGTATCCTGGGCGGCGGATGCGCACGTCGATTTCATTATCGGCGAGACGTTCTATTATGCCGAGGAGGCTTTTTGCGCCCTGGAAGCCATTCAGGCGGCCGACGATATCCCGGCGGTAATCACATTGGCGCCCATGGGCGAAAATAAAATGCGCGACGGCTGGGATGTTGCGGATGCCCTCAAGGCGCTGGAGGATCGCGGGGCGGATGTCGTCGGCCTGAATTGCTTCAGGGGTCCGGAAACCATGATGCCTTTCTTAAAGGCGGCGCGTAAATCATTGCAGGGACCCATGGCGGCTTTACCGGTGCCCTACCGGACGACACAGCGTCAACCTACTTTTTTCAACCTGGATGATAATAACGGGTGTACCTGCCCCTCTCCCCACGGGCGCACTTTCCCGACGGCCCTGGATCCACTGCTGTGCAACCGTTACGAGATACGCCAATTTGCAACCGATGCCTGGCAACAGGGAATTCGTTATCTGGGGGTTTGCTGTGGGGCCGCACCGATCCATATCCGGGAAGTTGCCGAGGCGATGGGTCGTCGGCCGCCCGCGAGTCGCTATGCCGAGAACATGGCCAAACATTTTATGTACGGTAATGATGACAGCCTGCCGCAGCATATCACTTCCTATGGTGACACAGCTTGAAAGGAACACACCCCATGGCGAATGAAACCCACCAGGAAACATTGACAAGTGAAACATCAGAGCTTGATCGTATTTTCGATCTGCAGCGCGAGGCTTATACCCGTAACCGGATGCCCGCGGCTGAAGAACGAATTGGGCATTTGCTGCATCTCGAAAGAGCCCTGCTTGACTACCAGGATCATCTCGCCATGGCTTTGAACGCCGACTTCGGCTGCCGGTCCGGGGACGAATCCCGCCTGGCGGAGATCTTTCCCAGCGTCGAAGGCATCCGCTACACAGCCAAGCGCGTGAAAAGGTGGATGAAGCCCAGCCGCCGCCATGTCGGTCTGCTGTTTCAGCCGGCCCGGGCCCGGGTACTCTATCAACCTCTGGGCGTCGTGGGGATCATTACCCCCTGGAACTACCCGGTGTATCTTTCCATCGGTCCACTGACCAGCGCGCTGGCGGCCGGCAACCGGGCGGTGATCAAGATGAGCAAATTTACGCCGCGCACAGCGGAAACATTGCGAACCGTTTTGGCCAAAACATTTGATGAAGATCATGTGACCGTGCTGGAGGGCGCGCCGGGGCTGGGATCCGCATTTTCGATGAAACCCTGGGATCACCTGTTTTTTACCGGATCCACCCAGGTGGGCCGCCACGTCATGCGGGCAGCAGCCGAAAACCTGACCCCGGTTACCCTGGAACTGGGGGGGAAATCACCGGCCATCATCAGCCCTTCCGTGCCCATGCCGGATGCGGCCGATCGAATTGCTTTCGGGAAAGTGTTCAATGCCGGGCAGACGTGTATTGCTCCTGATTATGTATTGTGTCCGGAAAACCGGCTGGAAGAATTCGAAGCGGCCTTTACGGCGGCAATGGGGCGCATGTATCCCACCATGCAGCACAACCCCCAGTATACCAGCGTCATCAATGACGGCGAATATGCCCGGCTTAGGGCCCTCATTCAGGATGCTGAGCAGAAAGGCGCCCGCATCGTGAAGGTCAACCCGGGAGGCGAAGACTTCCAGTCAAGCCGTAAAATGCCGGTGTACCTGCTTTTCAATGTCAATGATCACATGGAGGTGATGACCGAGGAAATTTTCGGCCCCCTCCTGCCAGTCGTTCCCTGCGGCAACACCGCTGCGGCGATAGACTACGTAAACGCACGTCCCCGACCGCTGGCCCTTTATTATTTTGATTACGACCAGGCAAAGGCCGAACAGGTGCTCGCGAATACCCATTCCGGGGGGGCGATTATCAACGATACCCTGGTGCACGTAGCCCAGGACGACCTGCCGTTTGGCGGGGTCGGCCCTTCGGGTATGGGGATGTACCATAGTCATGAAGGTTTTCTGGCCCTGTCCAAGGCCAAAGGGGTGCTGTACAAACCCCGTTTCAATAGTGGTAAATACATCTATCCGCCGTATGGCAGCTTTATCCACGGTCTGATCTACCGGCTCTTTTTAAGGTAGCGCACCTATCGGTACCTTTCCATCTGTCAGTAAGGTCCGACATGGTGAGTATACCTCTTCCTTTTCAGCGTTTAAAGGCGCTGCTACTTGCAAAACTCGGCCCGGTTTTTTTGAAGGGTGCCCAGGTACGTGGCGATGGCGATTTTTTCGGTGTTGTCGACACGCGCCCCCTTGCTCTGCATCCATTCAATGGTTTTGCGCCATACCAAGGGGTTGCGCCGGCCGATATAGCGGCAGATGCGAGCCGTGTTATGGCAGTGGGTGCATTTTTTCAAGAACAGCGTCTTGCTATCCTGGGTACCGGAATTTACGGGTACCTGCAGCAATACGCCTATGATCAGAACGGGTAATACAATTACAAGGGTCATGCGCATGATGTCGGTCCTATCTTGATGAGTGTATGCAGGGGCCACCGTGTGCCTGCCAAGCGGGATGTTAGACGATTCCTTACCATTGATCAACTGGCTATATTTACACTGGCGCGGTTATTTGGGAAGGCGCGCTGTTGATGGCGTTTGCCAAATAACCCGCCGCAACCCCTTGATTATTCTCGCCGGAGCCGATATGGTACCTGAAATCCAGACGTTGGCTGCAAATTATGAAATTCAGTTTAGAAAAATACCCGTATTCAATCGCCGCTTTCGTATTCCTGGTTGTCCTGATCGTCGGAAACATCTGGTTTGGGTGGGGCCAACTCGCCTTAGCATATTTCGGATTGCTTTTTTTCATCGTCATCATCGGCATCCGGCTGGACGACATTGCCCGGCAGGTTCGGGACCTGGGTGCCGTCCAAGCAACCCTGCTGAAAGAATCCGGCAATCCAGGGTCCTTTTCGCAGGCCGTAACCGAGATCCGTCAGTTGAACGGGCAATTGGTCGAGATAAAGGCGTTGCTGGCCCGTTTGAACGCCAACCTGGAAAGGCCCCCGCAACCTCCAGACAAGTAGACCTCACCCACATTCGGTATTGAACACCATGACCCAGGCGAACCCCCATCCCAGCTATGTCTCTATTCACGGTGGTCACAGCGGTGATTTTTGCAACCACGCGACAGACTCCCTGGAAGACATCGTGCAAGCCTATATTCGTAAAGGTTTTGCCTGGGTCGGCCTGACAGAGCATGCCCCCCCGGTAACGGATGCCTTCATGTATCCCGATGAACGGGACGCCGGTTTGGACGCCGGTCGCCTGTATCAGCGGTTTGCGACCTATGTTAAAACAGCCCGGGAAATCAAGGCTCGTTATGCTGGTATCCTGGACATTTATGTGGGGTTCGAAACCGAGCTGACCTCCGGGGCTCTGCCATTTACCCGTCGCCTGATTGAAACCTTTCAACCGGATTATATTGTGGGGTCGCTGCACCACGTGGATGATATCAGTTTTGATTTTTCCCGTGATGACTATCTCAGAGCGGTGGTGTCTCTGGGCGGGCATGACAACCTGTACTGCCGCTATTTTGATCAACAATACGAGTTGATAGAAACGCTGAACCCGGCTGTTATCGGCCACTTTGATCTCATCCGGATTCACGATGCACATTATAAAACCAGACTGGCCAAACCCAAGATCGCAGACAGGATCGATCGAAACCTGGCCCTGATTGCCGATCGGGGGCTGATCCTGGATTTCAATGTGGCGGCCCTTTCCAAAAGTATGGCTGAACCATATATTTCCGCCAATATCTTGGCAAAGGCACGGGACCTGGGCATCGCGGTGGTTCCGGGCGATGACAGCCATTCGGTGGATAGCGTCGGTCGCCACCTGGATGCCGGGATCAACATACTCACTGGGATGGGTTTTAGCACGAACTGGCCGCGCCCGGCCTGAACCATCGTAATCGGTCGGGTAAGGTACCATATTTCATTTGATCTGCGGCCTAAAAATGCTACGTTAAATTGGTTATGGACAATCGGGCGAACCAGAAAATAGTTGCGCGCCAACCGAGCCGGCTGTGGGAATCTCTCAAAAAGGCTTACGTGCGATTTCTCAAGATCCGGGGGACCCCCAGGGAAATTGCACTGGGGTTCGCCCTGGGTATATTCGTGGCCATGTCGCCCACCATGGGATTTCAGATGGCCATCGCGATCCCGATTGCCGCCATGCTGAAATGGAACAAGATCGCGGCGGCCATGGCTGTCTGGGTGTCCAACCCGTTTACCATCCCCATTATTTACTGGCCGACTTATTACATCGGGGCCAAGATCATGGGCATGCCCCTGGGGCTCAATGCCGCGGATATGGCCAGCGGATCCACCATGCTGGCCCTTGCCGAAAAGGCGCCGAAAATTTTCGGGGCCATGACCCTGGGCGGGGTTGTGCTCGGGCTGCCGCTGGCGGCGATCAGTTATTATCTGGCCTATTTTGCAATCGAGAAATACCGGACTGACATCAAGGCCAAAATCGTCGAGAAGAAAGAGCAGTTGGCTGAAAAGAAACGCAAACGCCGCGAAAAGAAGGCCCGGAAGAAAAAGAAGAAGAAAAAAGCGAAGGCCCGCCGAAAGAACTGAGAGACTACCTTAAAAATGTCTTTTGGCCCAATCTCTGCATTGGGCGCTCTGTTTTGGCACGGAGTGCCGGTTTTCAAGCCGAACGGCGCAACCGTAAGCGCTTTTATCGAAATACTTGAGTATTCCTCCGGATAGAACCTCACGCCCGCCGTACCTTAGACCAAAATCCTATTGTTAGGCGTCTAGCTTTCCTGCGATTTTTCAAACTCACTATCCAGCTTATAAATATAGACCAGTACCTCGGCTACCACGCGATACAACTCTTCCGGGATATCACTGTCAATTTCGAGAGCTTCCAGCAAGTGCACCAGATTGCGGTCCTCCCGGACGGGCACGTCGCAAGCCCGGGCAACTTCCAGTATTTTTTCCGCAATGAGCCCCCGGCCGGCGGCCACCAGCTGCGGGGCCCGGTCCTTGGCGGGGTCATAGGAAATCGCGGCGGCTTTTTTGGGTTCTTCCATATCAGGCCTGTAAATCCACCAGTCGGTCGCCGGACAATTCCAGATCTTCGTATTCGAAAGCGGCGATGGTTTTTTCGTCGACTGTGGCGATAAGGTTGACAGTTTCAAAAGCACCTTTGAGCAGGTCGCCCAGATGGCTTAGATGGCCGTCTATGTGACGGCAGACAGTTTCGTTTTCAGTGCTGAATTTTACTTCGAGGTTTTTCCGGTGCGCCAAAATATCAGCCCTGACAGAACCCATCCGCTCCATGGACAACAACAGGGATATCCGGAACCCGGACCCGGCCGAAGCGCTTTTTTTCAACGGATAGAAAACTTTCAAGCGGGCTGATTTGCGCCCCTCTTCCATTGGCAGGGTGAACGCGATGACCTGCAGGGTATCTGATCCCCGACCCCGGTTGGATCCCGGCCGATCGCCGGTTTCAAGATCCAAATCCGTTCGGTCGCTAAGCCCCCGCAAGGTCTCCATGACCTCATTGAGCGCTGCTTTTTGCAGCCCGATAAAGTCTCGTAATAGGACTAGGTCCTGCCGTAGGGTTTCGGAAGCAGGACTGTTTTTGATCATCGTCGCGGGCGTTATTCCGTTGGCTGGTTTTCCAGAAACAAGCTTGGTGATAACCCGGCTGACCACTTCATCAGTCGGCAGCTGGTGGCGCTCGATTACAGTTTGCAGGGACCTTGCCGCCTGGGCCGGCTTCCTGGCGGCCGGTGGGTTGTTACCCTGATGTTGCAGGGCGGTAAGCGCTTTGTCGATATGGTCGAGTTCGGTTCTCAAGGCAGCTGCTCTCGGTTCGACCAGGGCAACAATCCTGGCAATGGACCGCCCGGCCGCCCTTGGCGCCGAACGGGGAGCGGGCGGTTCTGCGGCCGGTTTGCTTTCCCGCGAGAGAACCCGGGCCGGGTCGCCGGGCGGGGTCGCCCGACGGGTACCCTTTGGCGTTACGGACTGCGCGGGTGACGCCGCCGTCTTGACTTCAGCCGGTGGGTTGGTCACAAAACGCACCAAAATTTCCAGGTCTTGTCTGCCCACTGCCGCCCGCGGTCCGGGTGCCCTTGCAGGCGGCCCGCTGTGCGGTGCTGGTGGCCGGGACAGATTTTCCAGGCGATGCAGGGTCTTTTCGGTCTGCGGATCAAGCTGGAGCCGGTTCGCCTGGACATAGGCCCGATATTTGGTCAGTAGCGGAGCCAATTTATTGGTGCGCAGGCCCCGACTATGATTCGCCATACCGGTAAGGTCTTTTAGCAGGCTGGCCTTATCTATGGGGGCCGGATCGATACCGGCACGACCGGCAGCCGGCAGGAACCACTGCCCCGGTCCGGATGGCCGCGCCGCAGACTGGCCACCACCAGTGTTCGCAGGTAGCGCCACGGCGCGTTCCAGGGTGCGGATTTCCGGGTCAGACCAGAGACCGGACTTGACCAGCTGCTTTTGCAGCGTCTTGATGTGCTCCACCGGCAGATCTGCCCGTATTTTCGGCAGGTCGGCGAGTGTTGAACTGGTCTGCCGATAGGCAGGTGCGGTTTTCCCGGATCCGGCCGGGGTCGATCGTATCAAGCGGGACTGTTCTTGCTCAATATGCCTGATGAAATTCCGAACCACCTTCTGAAGGGGGGCCAGGTTCCTATTCTGCTCGTTGCCGGATGGTTCCAGGGTGAGTGCCAGTTTGAGCAGATTGGGCTTTAAATCGCTGTCAAAGATATTGGTTACAAAGGGATGCGATGCCGCCCGGCCGACATCAATATTTTCGGGGGATTTAAAAATCTGGAGCAGGACGGTTTCCAGCCTTTTTTCAAAAAAGACGCCTGCGTTGGTGAGCAGGGCCTTAATCAGAGGTGCCAGTTGCTCCGGCGCCCGACCGGTCTGCAGGGGGAGCAGCAAACGGCTGAGCCGCGTCATCTGTAGGGACAGCCTGCCCGTTGAAACACGTTCAAAACCAGACGAATCAGGTTTCGGTACGCGCGTTTCCAGAAGTTGACTCAAACGCTGCAGATCTTCGGGTTTGAAGGATTGCTGGATCGGCGCTTTAATGGCGGCCGGAGGCGGATCCTGGATTTTTAGTTTGATCTGGTCGCCGTTTTCCAGCACTTCGAATCGCAGGGTATCGCCCTTGGCCACCGGGAATCGCACCCGGGTCTGGGTGCGAAACTTCCCAAAATTGATCTGCAGCAGACCGCTGGGCAGGATATCGGTAATCTTCCCATTGAGCATGGTCCCCGGTCGCAGGACCGGTCGACCGGGTTGCCCGGTTTTCAGGCCCGGCTCCATAAAAACCTTGATGATGGCGGCTATATCGGTCATAGTTTCAAATTCTTATTCACATATTCAGGACCTTGTCATTCTATTCTACTGTTATCGGTAGAAAGCGGTTCAAAGTTTAGTTCTACTTAGCGTCAATCAGGGATAAAATGCCGGAAATTCTTCTGATTCAGCCCCCAATCCAAGATTTTTATCTAACCCGCAAACGGACCATCCCCTACGGATTGACCTGCCTGGCGGGGGCGCTTGAAAAAGCCGGCTTTTCGGTTGCGCTCTTCGATGCGCTGGCCACCCCGAAATCGAAGCCTCTGCCTCGTCCGGAACAGATGGTTTATCTTGATCCCTTCTATGCGCAGCCGGATGTTTCACCATTCGCCCTTTTTCACCAGTACCGACACTTTGGGTACAGCTACCAGCATATCGAACGCATCATTAGAGAATCCGGCGCCTTTATGGTCGGCATCAGTTCCCTTTTCACGCCATACAGCGCCGCGGCCGAGCAGGTGGCCGCCATCGCCAAATTCGTCGATCCCGGTATCAACGTGGTGATGGGCGGACACCACCCAACCGCCCTTCCGGAAGCAGTCATGCAAAACGAAAATGTGGATTATGTGATCCGCGGCGAGGCTGAAGAGAGCCTGCCCGCCCTGGCCAGGACGTTGCGGGACGGGCGCTCGCCGGCTGCAATTCCCGGTTTGGTCCAACGGCGATTGGATGGCCGCTTGCAGGTTAGTGAACCAGTCTGGCTGAAAAATCTCGACGCTGTTGCCCTTCCGGCCGCACATCTGGTGAAGCACCGCTACTATCAGAGGGGCCCACGGGGGGCGGCGGTGGTGGTCGCCAGCCGGGGGTGCCCACTCCAGTGCACTTACTGTGCTTTCGGGGCGGACAGCTGCAATCCCTACCGCAAACGGTCTATCGATTCCATCATGCAGGAAATAGACGGACAGGTGCGGGCGTTTGACATTGGATTTATCGATTTTGAAGATGAAAACCTTTCCATGGATCGCCACTGGTTCATGGACCTGATGACGGCCATAGAAAGACGATATCCAGGCCGCAACATTGAATTGCGGGCCATGAACGGTCTTTATCCGCCGGCTTTGGATGATGCCATGGTGCGGGCCATGCGCGCAGCCGGATTTAAAACTCTGAACCTGGCGTTAGGCGCGACTGCGGCTGACCAATTGAAACGCTTCAACCGCAAGGATGTGCGTCCCTCTTTCGAGGCAGCCCTGGATGCTGCCCACCGCAACGACTTGACTGCCGTGGGCTACATTATCGTCGGTGCTCCCGACCAGTCGGCCGAGGATTCCCTGGTCGACCTGCTCCATCTTGCCGGGCAGCGCGTTTTAGCCGGCGTCTCTGTTTTTTATCCGGCTCCGGGCAGCCGGGACTATCAGCAGTGTCAACAGCGCGGGTTATTACCACAATGTTTTGACCTGATGCGGGCCACCGCTTTACCGTTGGACCAGAAGACCAGCCGTCTGGAATGTGCCACCCTGCTGAGATTGGGCCGGATTCTGAATTTTATGAAATCAATGAAGGACCGGGGGGCGCCTGTATCTTTCCGTCAAAGATCGGCCTCGGGGACTATGCCCGATCCTGCCGACCGGACTGCGGTGGGCATTTGGCTGTTGCAGGATTTTTTCCGCAGCGGCATAATAGGGGGCCTGACGCCGGAAGGCCGTGTGTATACCCACAAGACGGCACCGGAACTGGTCAGGATGTTTAGAGACGGTATTCAAGATATGGACATACGGGGGGTCATGTCTTCGGGTTGAGACGAAGACGGATTACGCGGGACCTATGCCAACATTTGATATGGATGGGAGGTTAAATGGAGTTGGGTGACCACCTGAAACCGGTTATTGAAAAAGTACAGGTCAATATTCCCTTTAAGATGTTTTTCGACGGCTACTTGGAACTATTTGAAAGCGCGGGGCTCAATCCGGAAATCGGTATGGATGCCGATGCCCTGGAATCCTTCTCAAGCGCTGATTTCAAAAAAGTTGCCACAGTTTTCAAGCGCACCGGGCGCCGGGTTACCTTTCATGGTCCCTTTGCGGACATGGCGCCCGGCTCCCAGGACCAGGGGTTTTTGCAATTGACCCGCAAGCGGCTGGACCAGATGATAGCCTTGATCGAGTTTTTCGAACCGGTGACGATTGTCTGCCATCTCGGCTATGATTACCGGCGGCACAGTTATTACCGGGAAGCCTGGCTGGAGACCAGTTTGGAAACCTGGCGCATGGTGGGCGAGAAGATCAGCCGGGCCGGTAGCCGCCTCATGTTGGAGAATGTCTACGAGACCGATCCCGGGCAGATGCGGCCCCTCTTCAGTGAACTGGCCGGACCGGACATAGGGTTTTGCTTCGATGTCGGCCACCATTTCGCATTCGGTAAGGTGCCGATGGACGAATGGCTGAACACACTGGGGCCTTACCTGGGGCAGTTTCATCTCCACGACAATTCCGGCGCCGATGACGAGCACCGGGCCCTCGGCCACGGAAGTATCGGGCTGGAACCGCTGTTTAATTTTTTACAGGAAAGGACAGACAACCCACCGGTACTCACCCTCGAACCGCACCGGGTCGAAGACTTGATGCCCAGTCTGGAATATTTACAAAAAAAGCTTGGATAGGTAATTGTCAGGATCTGCCTAAATGAACCGGAGCTGAAACAGCGTGGACTGTTTCAGGTAATCCATACCATTGTCAATTTTACACTAATTGAAGACTAATGGTCGTAGTCCCAAGAGTTGTGATTAGTTGAGAATATCATAAAATTTTCGGTTGTCTGATGTGTTCTGGATCATAGCAGATAGCAATGGTACCTGTGTTGTTGCGACAACTACAACATATAATGTTTGTTTAGGCTTAGGACTCATCATAGAGATCGATTCATTTTTTCCAGGCAACAACGCGGTTTCTTCCACTTTCTTTTGCCTTATAGAGGCAAACATCGCTGCGTTTAAGCATGTCTTCTATATTTTTATCTGAACCGAGAAGCTCAGAAACACCAAAGCTGGCTGTGACCGAAAATCTATTCATTCCTGAGTTGAATTCCAACTCCGATATCTTTATTCTGAGCCGATCAGCTATAAGTGAAGCGCCTTTAAGATCAGTTTCAGGAAACAGAAAGCAGAATTCTTCTCCACCATAGCGAGCCAGTAAATCTGTACTGCGCAATTCTTTTTTACATGTTTTCGCCACCGCAATCAGAACCCTGTCGCCGAGGTCATGGCCATAAGTGTCATTGACATTTTTAAAAAAATCAATATCCAACATGGCACAGGATATTGTTTTCTGATGTCGGCCAGCCAATTTGAAAAAACGCGCGGCATCGGTGCTGAAACTGCGACGGTTGCTCAACTCTGTAAGCGGATCGATGCGGGATAGTCGCTCTACCTCCCTATATAAAGATTCGATTTTCTTTCTTGCCTGACTCTCTGCCTCAAGAGCTTTTTCCAACTCAACACTTTTGAGATAAAATGCACGGCTTTTGTCTTCGGCTATTTTCTCTGCCTGTTGCCGAATGCTCTTTTCTCTTTGCAGCCTGCGCTTTAGAAGTTTAATTTCATCAGTCATATTTAATCTTGGAGCTTGATGATGATGAATAGTTCCACTGATGGGTCTTCCGGTAGGCTTGACCGTTTCACTTCAATACGCTCATTAAAATGATCGGCAGTGCCTTGAATTAACCCCTCAGCCAAGTCAGGAAGGTTACGGCTAGACCGGTATGTCATTTCAAGCCTGCCGGGGTGTGGGGTAGCGAATGTGAAAGAAGGCAATTCGGCGTCGTTATACAGCTTTTTAACCTCCAAATGTACATAACTTTCTACCTTGGGAAGAAAATTAAGAGTTGAGGTTGCTTCCTCAAAGAATTCTGGGAACATTACTACGAAACGCTTGAGCAGATGACGGCCAAAAGCCTTTAATAAATCTGGCACTGGAATTGAACTGAATTCGGATAACTTTGCCACCAAATCAACAATTTCTTGTGAATCGTAAGTGCCAACCGTTGTATAGGCACCCCCCGATGGTGGATTAACTTCATCGATCAGACGCTCACTCATCTCGATGGAAAATTTATCATCGACCATATCGAGAAACTCTGAAAAGACGATACCTTTCATTATGATCTCCTTTTATATTTTCTGTGGTCTTCTATACGTATATCCCCCCACACGGTGATGTTAGCCCCACTTTATATGCTGTATCCAAATGAAACCCGGTTAGAAAACACAAAAGTATGGGATATAATCCTAAACTTTTTGTTCTGGCCTAATCAAGAACGCTGCGGATTGTATTTTTGATAGGTCCGATTTCACGATAGGTTTCAAAATGTCGATCGTGAAATTATTAATACAAACAATACACTTGAACTCCGCTAGTTTCAAACATATTCGCTATATGCTTGCGTTCCAAAAGTGTCAAGGGCACCATTAGTTTACACAATAGTATGAGCTCTTAAATATCATTTGTAGGAGGCCAGTTTGTGGAATTATTTAGGGTATACCCGCTCTAACTAAGGCCGCCAAAAAAATTCGGATTGCTCTAATCGAGAGGACACACTGGGCGATGTTGCCAATGGTTCTTTGTTGGCGTAGTTTTAACGAAACTCACATATGGTTCAGGTATTCTGCGGAATTTTGAGGGGGAACCTAGATTGCTTTTCCGGCAAAATCTTGTTTGTAGCAACCGCTAGTTTTTGTAAGCGAGATGATCTTCCGGCCAACTCGTCAGGTGATGGGCCCCGAGGATATCCCCCAGGTCGATCTGCGGTTCCCGGCCCAGGGTGTGCTTGATGTATTCGACCATCAGGACCGATTCCATTTCTTCTTTTGTCAGCATCTGCACATAGCGGTTGGATTTGAACCACTCCCGGAACCACTTTTGCGGGAAGTCGTGATCGTTGCGATGGCGGGCCTCGAGGGTGTTGAGGTAGCTGTAGAATTTTTCCTGGAGCTGGGCCAGGTTGTAACTGCGGATCTGCGAGTAGATTTCGGCGATCTGCTCGACCCCCGGTAGTACCGGAGCTTCGAGAATTTCCTTAAAGGCCTTCGCATACCGGACCAAGCCGCTGTAAATATGTTCGCGCTTGACCATGTTGATCTGGGCCCAGCCGGCATTGACCCACTTGAATGTGCCGCAGCGGATGCCGGGCTTGCCATTTTCGAGTTCGGAATAAACCGCCACCGAGTAGCTGTCGTACATATAGGAGCTCACCCATCCGAGCCCGGGACGGGTGATTCCGTTCTGGCCGGAGTAGAGATACGTCCAGTTGTCGTCCGCTCCCAGGATGACGCCCTTTTTTCCAACATCAGAGACGTCGGCCTGCTTGGACACCGAAAGCAGGACAAAACGGTCCCCATGTTTTGTGAGAATCAGGAGTCGGTCCAGATCGTAGGCGAAATAAGCACCGGAATTCAGGTCCGGTGTGTTTTCGATAAATTCCACACCTCTCACCGTAATCGGCGCTTTGAAACTTTGCAGGTCATGCCAGAGTTTCGGTAGTGGCTGCTGCTTACCGTCAATGGTCTTCCAATGGGAATGCCGCACCGAGGCCGGCATCAGTAGATAGGAGGGTACATCGGGATTGAAAGCGAACTTCAGAAATTCCTCGAAGGTGATATTGACGTCGAATTCACCATAGGCTGAGTTGGAATTGAATGCATCGCCTGTCGAGTAAAGCACGTTGGTCGGCTTGGAGGTGTAGATAAAGTCCATTAGCGCCGGAATCTGCTTGGCGTCAAATCTGGCTTCGCCCCCGGTCTCAAGCAGGGTCAGCAAGGTGGTCAGGTCTTTGGAAACGGCCGGAGAGACCCCGGCCTTCATGGGGGACGCCGCCAGGACGGGCCAGGCCGGTATCAGCAGGAGAACGAACGTAACTATTAGTATTCTTTTAAAAAACCCTTTTCGCATGCAATTTCCGATCAAATTTATTTGAGAGCGCCGGTCAGCGTCTTTTGGATATTCCGGGTAAAATAGGACGGATTTAACTGTTTTGCAAGTATTTCCATAGATTTTAGCGTGTTTTCGTTTTGAAGGTATAGACCTTTGAGCAGCTGTCCTGGACAGCAACCGATAGCTCGACGCCTGTGCCGGCCAAGGTCTGCCGCACTGCTTGCAGGGCTTTGTCCGGCGTGTTGTTCTGTTCACTCAGGTGGGCCAAAATGACGTGGGTGAGCCCGTCGTGCAGGACCTCTCGCAACAATTGCGAGGTGTCCTCGTTGGAAAGATGCCCCGAGCGGCTTTGAATTCTCTGTTTCAAAGGCCATGGATAAGGGCCTTCCACCAGCATGGTCCGGTCGTGGTTGGCCTCGATGATCAGCGCCACACAGTCCTGCAGGTGCGTTTTGACCATGCTGGTGGCGATGCCCAGATCGGTGGCAATGCCAATGCGAGTGCCGTTGGCGGTCACCGTAAAACCAGCCGGGTCCGTGGCATCATGGGAAATGGAAAACGGGTGCAATTCAAGGGAACCGACCTGAAAAGGGGTCCCGCAATTGAATCGTTCGATGGTGTCAATTTTTCCCAATTGCTTCTGGGCGGCTGCATAGGTGTTCACCGAGATATATACCGGCAATTTGAAACGGCGGGCCAGGATGCCGACCGCCTGGATGTGATCGTTGTGCTCATGGGAGACCACGATGCCATTGAGCTGTTGGGGGTCCAGATCCCGGGCTGCCATGCGGCGCTGGATTTCGACCCCGGAGAGGCCGGCATCAATGAGAACACTGGCGTGACCATCGCTAATGTAAATGGCGTTGCCGCGGCTCCCGCTGGCGAGCAGACAGACGGAAATGGCATCATCGACCGTCATGGCTCAAACTCCCGTATGACCGAAACCACCCGAGTTACGGCCGGTTTCATCCAGGTTGGCCACTACTTTGAGACGGACCTGGCAGACCGCATTGATGATCATTTGGGCGATCCGGTCGCCCCGGTGGATGGTAACGGGGGCTTTGCCCAGGTTGATCAGAGCAATCTTGATCTCGCCGCGGTAATCGGCATCGATGGTTCCCGGGGAATTGATAATGCCGATCCCGTGTTTGACCGCCAGGCCGCTGCGCGGCCTGATCTGGGCTTCATAGCCGGCGGGCAATGCGATGGCCAGGCCGGTGGGGACCAGTTCGATGGCCCCGGGTACCAGAACAGTGTCGCTGGCCACGGCAGCACAGATATCCATCCCGGCGGCCTGGGCCGTCATGTAGCGGGGGATGGGTATGTCGGCGTCCCGTTCGGGATTTAAGCGGGTAATGTGTGCGCTTGGATGATTGTCCATGATTTCAACTCGGGTTTTTAAGGTCGACGGCTGAAGGCGGATTCCGGTGGCGGCCCTTCAGCTGTGGCTGGCTATTTAATTCCCCTTGAAATCCGGTCCCAGTTCCGTTAACGGACCCAGCAGGGTCAATGAAAATCGCTGGTCACCGAACAGCTCCGCGGCCAGGGTCTGGATATCGGCTGCTCTGACCGCATCTATCTGGGCGACCACATCCGCGACAGGGATATACTTTCCGAAGTTTATCTCATTTTGGGCCAGCCGGACCATCTGGTTGTCGTTGCTCTCGGCGGCTAATAAAAGATTGCCCTTAATGAACTCCTTGGCATCCGCCAACGCATCATTTCCTACCGGTTCAGCCTGCAGGCGATTGAGCTGCTGGAGCATCAAATTCAGAGTCAATTCAGTGTTTTCCGGTGAAACCCCGGCATACAGTCCAAACAACCCGTTATCCATGTAGGAAGAGGCAAAGGAGTAGACCGAATAGGCCAGGCCCCGCTGTTCACGGATTTCCTGGAACAGACGGGAACTCATATTGCCGCCCAGGATGGTGTTCAAAACGGAAAACGCAAAGCGCCGGGGATCTGAGATGGCGATACCCGGCGTGTTGATGCAAAGGTGCTCCTGTTCCAGGTCCCGGTGAAAGATGCCCGTCACCGATCGGATCGGGGGGGCGGTTCGTTCCGGGAACCCGTTGCCCGGGCCAATTTTCTCGAACCCTTCACGAATCAGGTCGACGAACTGGTGGTGATCGAGATTGCCGGCTGCCGAAATAAGGATACGGTCGGGTTGGTAGAGGCGTCTGAAAAAGCGCCGCACATCTTGGGAAGTAAATCCACTAACATTCTCACGGGTGCCCAGAATGGAGCGTCCCAGGGGGGTATCGCCCCAGACAGCCCGTCCCGCAAGAGTTTGCAGGTAGTCTTCGGGGTTGTCTTCCGACATACCGATTTCCTGCAGGATTACCGGGCGCTCCCTTTCAATTTCGGCCGGGTCAAAAACAGAGTTCAGGAAAATATCCGATAGGATGTCCACCATCGATTCAAGGCGGGCATCCATTACCTTGGCATGGTAACAAGTGGTTTCGAAAGAGGTAAACGCATTGGTATGACCGCCAATGGCGTCGAATTCCTTGGCGATGTCATACGCACTCCGACGGCGGGTGCCCTTGAAGATCATATGTTCAATCAAGTGCGACAACCCGTTTTCGGAAGGGGATTCATCCCGGGCCCCGACGTCCACCCAGACCCCCATGGACACGGAGCGTACATAGGGCATGTGCTTGGTAAGAACCCGGATACCGTTGTCTAAAACCGTCCTGTTAACGGCTGCTTTTGTCATTTTCCTCGTTCAGGACAGCCTTGCGGCTTAAACGGATTTTGCCGTCACGGTTGATTTCTAAAACTTTAACCCGTATCTGGTCGCCTTCTTTTACGATGTCGGTGACTTTGGATACGCGCTGCGGAGCCAGCTGGGAGATGTGTACCAGACCGTCAGTTCCCGGCAAAATCTGAACGAACGCGCCGAAGTCCATGATTTTTACCACGGTGCCTTCGTAGATGGCGCCGACTTCCGGTTCGGCGGTAATATCGGTGATCATTTTCTTGGCCGCATCACCCTCTTCTTTGTTGACCGCCGCGATCTTGACGGTGCCGCTGTCGTCGACTTCTATGCGGGTGTTGGTTTCGGACTGGATGGACCGGATCACTTTTCCACCGGGGCCGATGATATCCCTGATCTTATCCGGGTTAATCATGATGGTCGTGATGGCCGGTGCGTGCGGAGAGATCTTGTCGCGCGGCGATTCGATGGCTTCCAGCATTTTACCGAGAATGTGAATCCGGCCCGCCCGGGCCTGCTCCAGGGCTTTCTCCATGATATCCTTGGAGAGTTCGTGGATTTTAATGTCCATCTGGAGCGCAGTCACCCCATCTTTGGTACCGGTGACTTTGAAGTCCATGTCGCCGGTGTGGTCTTCATCGCCCAGAATATCGGAAAGGACAACCACGTTGTCGCCTTCCTTTACGAGGCCCATGGCAATCCCGGCCACCGGTTCTTTGATGGGAACCCCGCCGTCCATCATGGCCAAAACGCCGGAACAGACAGTCCCCATGGAAGAAGAGCCGTTGGATTCGAGCACTTCCGATACGATCCGGATGGTGTAGTCAAAGTCCTCCTTGTCCGGCAGAATCGGCTGGATGGCCCTGAGTGACAGGCCACCGTGGCCGATGTCGCGCCGGCTCGGTCCGCCGATTCGTTTCACTTCACCAACGGAGTAGGGTGGAAAATTATAGTGCAGCATGAATGCACGGTTTTCCTCGCCGCTAAGGGTTTCGATGCGCTGCTCATCCTGGCCGGAGCCCAAGGTCATGACACCGAGGACCTGGGTTTCACCCCTGGTAAAAAGGGCGCTGCCGTGCGGCCGCGGAAGGATGCCCACCTCACAGGTGATCGGGCGAATTTCATCGAAGGCCCGATTGTCGATCCGGCGGCCCTCTGCGAGGATTAAGTTGCGGCAGGTTGACTTCTGCAGGTCGGAGAGAATTTCATATACCTCTTTCTTTCTTTCCGCGTAATCATCTCCCAGGCCTTCAAAGATATCGTCCTTTACCTTTCTAAGTGCGGCGTAGCGGGGCATTTTTTCCGGGATCAAAACCGCCTCGCGGATTGATGTCGCCGCCCGGGCCGTAACGAGTTCAACCAGATCGGCATCTTTTTCCGGCGGATGGAATTCGCGCTTCTCCTTGCCGCAGGCCGCTTTCAGTTCGGCCTGCATGGCGATGATGGGCTGCATGGCGGCATGCCCGAAAAAGATGGCGTCCAGCATGTCCTTCTCGCTGGCTTGCCGGCTGCCGCCCTCCACCATGACAACCCCGGTCCGGGAGCCGGCCACAATAATATTGATATCACAATTTTCCTGTTCCGGGATCGTCGGGTTGACCACAAATTCGCCGTCGATGCGGGCGACCCGTACGCAGGCGATGGGGCCGGCAAACGGGATGTCTGATATTTCCAGGGCAGCCGAGGCCCCGATCATGGCCAGTGAATCCGCGTCGTTTTCCCGGTCCATAGAGAGGACGGTGGCAATTACCTGGGTTTCATATTGATAACCCTTGGGAAATAGCGGGCGGATGGGACGATCGATCAGGCGGGCCGTCAGCGTTTCTTTTTCACTTGGGCGCCCGATTTCACGACGGAAATAGTTTCCGGGAATCCGTCCGGCGGCGTAAATTTTCTCTTGATATTCAACCGTCAGGGGTAAAAACCCCATGTCGCGTTCTTCGTTCGCCGAAACAACCGAAACGAGGACCACGGTTTCGCCGTAGCGCACTACAACCGAACCAGAAGCCTGTTTGGCGACTTTGCCGGTCTCAATACTTAGGGGTTTGCCCCCTATGTCTGCTTCTAATACTTTCTTCATTTTCTTCTCCAATCTGTATTGCCATGCCCGGGCAGCTACCTGTGAGACCGTTGAAAGATACCCATTTTTGATTCGATTGCGGTCCGGTCGGATCTGTGGAAATCTGGTGCGGAATCTCCCCCGCGAGAGGTGAAGTAAAAATGGGCATGTTTCAAAGGTCTCAACCTGTAACCGGTTCCGGCTGGAATAAACTTATTGCTGTTGTTCGAGAAACCGGTTGTTTACTGCAATACCTCGCTTTCCAGGCTGATCAGTGGCCCGGATACAGTAATTGCCGGGGCGGCCGTCACGATGCATCTAATAAACTGCCTGAACGGGCCGGTTCCCAGCAAGCCTGTTACCATCGGGCCGGTGCTTTCCAGGGGTATGGCGATGGTTAGTTTCCCCAGCTTATCTCCGCAGGCCGAGGGTTTCAATAATTGTACGGTACCGATTGACGTCCTTGCTTTTCACGTAGTTGAGCAGCCGGCGCCGTTTACCTACGAGCATCAGCAGGCCCCGTCGTGAGTGGTGGTCTTTTTTATGAACTTTAAGATGTTCGGTCAGGTACGAAATCCGATGTGTCAAAAGACCGACCTGTACTTCCGGAGAACCGGTGTCGCTTTCGTGCAGCTTGAACTTTTCAATCAATTTTTTCTTGTCTTCAGATGTGAAAACCACGGTATTCTTGCCTCCTATTCATATTTTTACGCGTGCGTTTTTGACTATAGCCTTATCCGGCATGAACCACAATACCGAATTGAGTTGCCCGCTTCCAATTTCCAGGCTTCCCCCGGTGGCGCCGGGAACCTTTATCAGAACGGGTGTTTGCAATGAAACCTTACATGCCAGCTAACGATTGAAAACACAACTATAATTCAGCCGTTGGCCGTCATTGGGCATCGACATCACCGCCAGGAGTCGGCCCCCGTTGTCCAGAACCTTAAAAGCCGTTTCCGGCGCAAGGTCGACCTGCACAGCCAGATCCGACTGCATTACCTGCTGGCCCTGACCGATCCGGACGGCCATGCGGCGATCTACGGTAACCGCCGGCATACCGCGCAGGGCGTCCGCCATGGGGATCAGGCGGCTTTCCAGATTGCCGCCAGCCGCCAGCTGTTCCAGATCATCCAGGCTGGCAGCTTCATCCAGGTCGAAACCGCTGCTTGCCAGACGCCGAAGGGCTTGCAAGTGCCCCCCACAGCCTAGCTGGCGGCCGGCATCGGCACATAGGGTTCGAATATAGGTGCCCGCCGAGCAGGTCACTTCGAAATGGACCTGCGGTATCGCGACCTCCAGGATCTCCAACCGGTCAATCGTTACCTTACGCGGCGGCTTCTGTACCGGCTGCCCGCTGCGGGCCAGGCGGTACAGAGGGGTCCCCTTGTGTTTCAAGGCCGAATACGCCGGTGGAACCTGCTCGGAGGTTCCCTGAAAACGAGCCATCACCGCCTGCACATCCGCGGCCTTGATCCCGGCCGTACTCCTGGTGGCCAATATCCGACCGGTCAAATCCTGGGTATCGGTATCAATTCCCAGGCGCAATGTCCCCCGATACTTTTTACGGTCGTGCAGAAAGAACCGCGCCAGTCGGGTGGCCTGGTTCAGGCAGCAGACCAGAACACCCGTTGCAAAAGGATCGAGGGTGCCGGCATGCCCGGCCTTCTTGGCCCGGTACAACTTTTTAACCGCGGCGAGCACTTTCGCGGAGGTCGCACCGGCTGGCTTGTCGATAATGACAACACCGTTTGGATCGGGCCCCATGATCAAAGCTTCTCGGCTAAGCGAACAATCTGCGCCCGAATTTCAGCGAGCGGCGCATCAATGTTGAAACCGGCCGCCTCTTTATGACCGCCGCCGCCGAATGCCGCCGCAATTTCACTCACGTCGACCCCGCCATCCGATCTGAGGCTGACATGAAAAAGGGGCCCGCTATTGGTCGGTTGGCTGCCGTTTTCGATTTCCTGCAGCAAAACCGCCAATTTTACATCCTCAATGCGCCGGGCGTAATTGATCAGACCGTCAATATCCTCCGGCTGTGTGCGGGTTTCGGCCAGCATATCCCGGGTCAGCGTCATGATGGAGACCTTGCCCTCGGCAGCCAGTTCGATAGAATCCAGGGCCAGGTTCAAGAGTTTGATGCGACCCAATGAGTACGTACCGTAAACGTTTTGGGCCACGGTATACGGATCCATCCCGCTGGCGACCATTTCCTCGCAGATAGCAAATGCAGCCCGATTTGTGTTTGAAAACCGAAAAGAGCCGGTGTCCGTGAATATGCCGGTGTAGATTGAGTTGGCCATATCCGGAGAGATGGCGACGTCCAATGCCTTGAAAAGCCGGTAGAGTATTTCAGCGGTGGCACTGGCCGCGGTATCCACTATCTGGAAATCGCCAAACCTGGTGTTTGTGTCGTGGTGGTCGATGTTGATAATCGTCGCCGTTTTCGCGATGTCCGCATAGGCCGGACCCACGCGCTCGAAATCGCCACAGTCGAGAATGATGGCCGTATCATAGCTTTCAGACGCGTTGTACTGCGCGGTTATCCTGGCCGTGCCTGTTAAAAAACGATAGACGGCAGGTATCGGGCTGGCGCAGTGCAGGGTGGTTTCCTTACCCAGGGCCTCCAAGGCCAGGCCCATGGCCGTCAAGCTGCCGATGGCGTCGCCATCCGGGTTGATATGGGTAGCCAGTATCAACCGACGGCTATTTTTCAGATGGTTTATTATCCGTTTCATCATCTTTGTATAAAGATCTTATAAGGCTATCGATCTTGGCCCCGTAGTCAAACGAGTCATCATAGTAAAATTTCAGATCGGGCATGTAGCGCAGACCCAGTTCACGCGCCAGGGTGCGCTTTACGAATCCGCTGGCACTCTTGAAGCCGGCCAGAGCGTCGGCCCGGGCCTCTTCCCGGTCGGGCAGCGTGTAATAGATCTTGGCGAGCTTCAGATCCGGAGACATTTTTACTTCGGAAATGGTGGTCTCTTTCAACCGTGGATCGCGAATTCGCTTGTGCAGGAGCTCCGAAAGGGCTCTTTGCACCTGGCCGCTGACACGGTCGGCCCTTTTGAAAGGTTTCATATATGTATAATCTCCATTTCGGTATCCGTTATCTCGGCCAGTCCCAAGTCATCCACCATATTGAAAACCTTGTCGATTTTCGAATTGATCAACGGCGCTGAGTTGCCGACCAGCGCAAACCCGATTTCGGCCCGTTGATAGATGTCGTTCGCTCCGGTTTCAGCTGCGGAGAGGTTGAAATGGCTGCGCATCTTGCCAATCACCGACTTGACGATTTTGCGTTTACTTTTCAAAGAGCGGCATTCATGCAATCTGAATGTTATGACCCCAACGCCGACGACCATGGTATGTCTCCTTGCTGCACCGCAGCTACGCCCGCTCTGGTAGCGGGTGTCCGTTCTGTTCGGTCCGAGTTACAGCGTCGGTTTAACCTCCTCAAGGTAGTAGCACTCGATAACGTCGCCTTCCTTGATGTCGTTGTAATTTTCAATGCCGATACCACATTCATAACCGTTTTGAACCTCTTTGACATCATCTTTGAAACGTTTCAGCGACGAGTTGCGGCCTTCGTAAAGGATGATGCCTTCCCGGAGCAGCCGCATCATCTGGCTGCGTTGAATCCTGCCGTCGGTTACATAGCTGCCGGCGATGGCCCCGACCTTGGGCACGTGAAATACCTGGCGGACTTCGGCCCGGCCCAGGACATGTTCTTCAAAGGTAGACTCCATCATACCCAGGATGGCGCCTTCTACTTCCTTGATCACGTTGTAAATGATGTTGTAAAAGCGCATGTCGACCTGTTCTTCATTGGCCTGGGCCTGGACTTTTGTGTTGGGCCGCACGTTGAAGCCGATGATAATGGCATCCGAAACCGCGGCCAGGGATACGTCCGACTCCGTGATCGTGCCCGTGGCGGCGTGCACGATGTTGATTTTTACCTCTTCATTGGACAGTTTGACCAGGGATTCGGTCAGCGCTTCGATGGAACCATGCACATCGGCCTTGATGATCAGGTTCAGGTCTTTAACATCGCCCTCCTGCATCTTTTCGAAGAGGCTGTCAAGGCTCATCCGGCTTGATTTGGCCAATTCCTTGGACCGCTGTTTCTGGCTGCGGTGCAGGCTGACCTGTTTGGCCGCTTTTTCATCTTTCACGGCGACGAACTCGTCGCCGGCATTGGGTACTCCGGAAAGGCCGATAATCTCCACCGGCACGGAGGGCCCGGCAGTGTTCACCGTCTGGCTGGTGTCATTGATCATGCTTCTTATTTTACCGTAGTGGATGCCGCATACCACGGGGTCACCGGTATGCAGGGTTCCCTGTTGTACGAGGACCGTGGCAACTGCGCCCCGGCCGGTATCCAGCTTGGCTTCAACCACGTGGCCGGTGGCCAGTTTTTCGGGGTTGGCTTTGAGTTCCAGCATTTCCGCCTGCAGCAGCACCATGTCCAGTAGGTTTTCGATGCCGGTTTTCTCTTTGGCTGAAACCTGGACAAAGATTGTGTCTCCGCCCCAGTCTTCGGGGTTCAGCCCGTTTTCAGCCAGTTCGCGCATAACCCGGTCCGGGTCGGCGCCGGCCTTGTCCATTTTGTTGACGGCCACAATAATGGGAACTTCCGCAGCTTTGGAGTGGTTGATGGCTTCGACGGTCTGGGGCATCACGCCGTCATCAGCCGCCACCACCAGGATGACCAGGTCGGTGACCTTGGCGCCGCGCGAGCGCATGGCCGTAAAGGCTTCGTGGCCGGGGGTGTCCAGAAAGGCAATTCGGCCTCTGTCGGTGGCCACATTATAGGCCCCGATATGCTGGGTAATGCCGCCGGCCTCATCATCCGTGATGCTGGATTTGCGAATGACGTCCAGCAGGGATGTTTTACCGTGGTCGACGTGACCCATGATGGTAACCACCGGCGCCCGTTCAACCATTGCGGCAGGGTCGTCCTTTTCAACTTTCAGCAGGGTTTCCTCTTCGAATGCGACCCGTTCGACTTCATAGTCAAATTCGGCGGCCACCAGGGCGGCCGTGTCAAAATCGATGGTTTGATTGACCGTAGCCATCACGCCCATTCCCATGAGTTTGGCAATCATCTCGTTGGCCTTGATTCCCATACGCTTGGCCAACTCGGCCAGGACGATGCTGTCATCAATCTTGATGCGGCGCTTGATGGCCTTGGCCGTGGTAATCTGGGTTTTCTGACCGGCAAAAGCCTGTTTGCCTTTGACCTTTTTGCGTCCCCGTCCCCGGCCGGTACGGGAATACAGGGCCGCACCCTCCACAATCTCTCTTTTGCGGAATGAGATTTTCTTTTTCTTGTAGGGCTTTTTGTCGCGGCGGTCTCCCAGGCCCTTTTTGCCCTTGCGCGCATCCTCCAGTGGTACCACACCGGCCGCCGGCTCTGCAGCCGGCTTCCGGCGAGCAGTCGTGACCGCCCGCTCTTTGAGGGCGGCTTGCACTTCGGGAGCCGGGCCGAGCTTGATAATCTTGGCCGGGGCTTCCTTTTTGGCCTTTTTCTTGGGTGGGGCGGTTTTGGCTTCCGCCTCCGCGGCGGCTTTTTTTCTGGCGGCTTTTTTCGGCTTTCCGTCAGCAACACTCTCTGCCGGCTCGGCTTGCGCGTCTACCGTCGCGTCCGCCGGCGCTTCTTCCGGTTCGGTTTGCGCAGTTTTATCATCAGGCGGGGCAGCCACTTTGGCCGCCGGAGCCTTTTTCTTCTTCTTGGCCGCCGCTTTTTTGGGCACTTTTGCTTCAGCCGGCTTTACGGGAGCTTCCTCGGCCGGGGCCTCTTCTTCCGGTTCCTCGGCAACCGCTTTGGGCTTGACGACTTTTTTACGTCTCCGGATAACGGTCGGCTTCACGCGGACTTCCTCAATCTGGCTGGCCGGTTTGCCGCGCAGATTGTCCTTGACGCGGTCGACCATCTCCTCGTCGAGGGAACTCATGTGGGACCCGACCTCGACTTCCATCTCCCTCAATTTTTCAAGGAGATCCTTATTGGTCATGTTGAGGTCCCTGGCAAGTTCATACACTCTGGTGGTCTTAGCCATCCATCTCCTCCAAGCTCAAGTTTTGGGGGCCAGCGCTACAGTACGCTTTCGGCCCCGGTATATCCGGTGTATACAGGGCCTGAATTACTTTTCAGGTTCAGGCGAATTGTCTTCCTCGGCCGCGGCCGATTCGTCTTTCTCGGCGGCATCAACCGCGGGGGCGTCGGCTTCAGCAGCCGTCTCCGGCCGGGCATCTTCTTCGGCCTCTTCATCTTTTGTTTCCGCTTCGGCCGCGATTTCTGCGGAGCCGTCTTTTTCCGAAGTGGATGTGTCTTCTGCTACTTCTTCGGTTTCGGCCTCGGCTTCCAGGGCGGCCTTTTCAGCGGCTGCTTTTTCAGCTTCCGCCTCGGCGGCGGCCCGTTCCGCTTCGGCTGCTTTTCTTTCGGCGTCTTCGATCACCCATTGCTCCGCGGCCTCTACCAGCGTCGTGGCCTGCTCTTCATCCTCGATACCGTTGATTTGCAGGAGTTCTTCGATGGGTGCCCGAGACAGGATCTCGGCCGAGTGAACGCCTTTTTCGAATAGAACCCCTGCCAGGCCGGTATCCACGCCAGGCAGCGCTTCCAGTGAATTGTACCCGTCTTGCATGGCCTGGTTGTACTTTTCTTCACTGATAACATCCAGGTGCCACTCGGTGAGTTTGGATGCCAGACGGACATTCTGGCCCCGTTTCCCAATGGCGATGGAAAGAAACTCATCGGGGACGATAACCTCCATCGTACGGTTTTCCTCATCGATGATAACCCGGGCGATTTCAGCCGGGGCCAACGCGTTGCACACAAACTTGGCCGGATCGACATGCCAGGTGATGATGTCGATTTTTTCGCCCCGCAATTCCTGGACGACATTTTGTACGCGGCTGCCTTTCATGCCCACACAGGCACCGACCGGGTCGATGTCGCTGTCGTTGGAGGCCACCGCTATCTTTGCCCGCACCCCGGCCTCGCGGACGGCACCCATGATCGTGACGATGCCTTCGCTGATTTCAGGGACTTCCGTCCGGAAGAGGTGCACCAGAAATTCACTGTGGGTACGGGATAGCACGATCTGCGGTCCCCGGGATTCATAGAGGACATCCATGATGTAGGCCCGGATACGGTCGCCGCGGCGGTACGTTTCCCGGGGTACCTGTTCCCGAACCGGTAACACAGCCTCGGTATTCCCCAAGTTGACGATAATATCCCGGCGGTCGATGCGCTGGACGATACCGTTGATGATCTCACCCTTGCGATCGATGTAGTTCGAAAACACCACATCACGTTCGGCATCTTTCATTTTCTGGATAATGACCTGTTTGGCCGATTGGGCGGCAATCCGGCCGAAGGTGGCCGTATCCATTTTGGTGCCCAGGCTGTCGCCGACTTCGCACTCGGGGTCCAGTTTCAAACCCTGTTCCAGGGTGATCTGGATGTCGGGTTCGGTGATATCCTCCTTAGTGGCGACGACCTCCATAAATTGGAAGACCTCTATCTCCCCGGTGTCTTCATTGTACTGAACTTCGATGTCGATCGTATTGCCGTATTTCTTGCGGGCCGCAGATTTAAGGGCTTCCTCAAGCGCCTGGATCAGGACGTTGCGATCTATTCCCTTGTCTCTGCTTATCTGTTCTACGACTCGTTTAATATCAGTGATCAACATATGTTTTCTCCATTGTGCAAACCCTGCTTTTTAGGTCGGCTACACCGTCAGCCGCCCTTTAGCTATCTGTGAAAAATCGAAAGAAACGGTACCGGCGTCGGTTTGGATCTGGACCGCATCGTCAGTGGCCGTGGATATTACGCCTTTAAATTTTTTCTGACCGTTTACCGGTGCATGCAACTGGATACGCGCTGCCTTGCCTGTAAAACGTTGATAATCGGCCGGCTTGACCAGGGGGCGCTCAATGCCGGGCGAGGAGACCTCGAGATTGTATGGCCCGATATCATCCAGGCTGACATCCAGCAGATCCGTTACCTGGCGGCTGATGACGGCGCAATCATCCAGCGTTACGCCGCCGTCGGGCCGGTCGATATACAAACGCAGAATCCGGCCGGTTGATTCCCGCCGGAACTCCGTGAGGACCAATTCCAGTCCAGCGGCCGCACAAACCGGCTCCACCAGCATCCTGGCCGCATTTTCCAGCTTTTCAGCCGGCACCGCGGCGGGCGACGCTGCCGGTGCAGAGCCCTTCCGGCGATCTGATTTTTTCTCTTTGCCCTGCAACTATTTTCCTGCCTGTCGCGGGATCAACGGTCGGTCAAGCCGACGATACCCCGCTCAGAAAACAAAAAACGGGCAAAACAGCCCGTTTTTTTCATTCTGGTAGTTCTTTTGCTGGTCGCTTGTTAATATCAGTTCATCAAGTTAACCACCCAGTGTTAGCTCCACACCGTACAAGGTCAAAAGACCTACCCATGAAAAAAAACCTTTCATAGCTGAAAAGGCTGACAAATCTGGAGCGGGCAACGAGACTCGAACTCGCGACACCAAGCTTGGGAAGCTTGTACTCTACCAACTGAGCTATGCCCGCTTACCAAAACGATTAATTAAGACAAATGTATAGAGATGTCAACTGTTTTAATGTGGGTATCTTTAAAAAAAGGTGTGGGCCCCATATCTGGCGCGTGCTGCAATCCGATCCACGAAATACCTGCAATCCGCCGAAGGATAAACCGGCGTCAAGTCGTCCTCACGACAGTATTTTTTGGATGGATTCAAGTTCCCGCCGGATTTCGGCCAGCGTGATGGCAACGGGTGGACGGCTCTCTTTATTGCGGCTGGATTTAAGGTGCTGCCGGGCTCCGGGAATCGTGAACTTCCGGTCGTAGAGCAGGTGTTTGATTTCCAGGATCAACGCCACATCTTTCTTCCGATACAGGCGTTGTCCCGAGGAAGTTCTTTTGGGCTTGATGCGGCTGAATTCCGTTTCCCAGAAACGCAGGACATAGGCCGGTACACCGGCAATCGTGCTGACTTCGCCAACTTTGAAGTAAAGTTTATCGGGTAGTTCGCTGCTTGGCAGGGCTCCTTCCGGCATGTTTACCCCCGGCATCCCTATTGTTGAGATAACCTCGATCAATGGGTATGAAAATAGCGTACTTACCGGTCCGTGTCCACCAAAATTGTAGCGGCCAGCCTGCGCTTACCGGGACGGGTGCGGTGCGCTCGCCATCAAGCCGGCAGGGTCGCGTCAAAAGCGGCAATTACTTTCTCGGAGATGGCCGTATGCAGGTTGTTGACAGCATTGTCTTCGAGGGTTTCCGTGGTTGAGCGATAGGTGATCCGGATGGACACACTCTTTTTTCCGGCTGCTATCGGTGCTCCGGTGTACACGTCGAAAATCGCAACGGCTTCGGCCAGTGGTTCGTCTATTTTTTCAACGAAATCGATCAGCTTAACACTTTCTATGTTTTCTGCGATGATCAGGGTAATATCGCGCGTGGTGGCCGGGAATTTCGGAATGGGCCGCGCCTCGATGTCCTCGGTACCCGCTTTCAGGAGGGCTGCCAAGGAGAACTCCAGGATAAAGGCGCTCTGTTTCAAATCGTACTGCTTCAATACGTCCGGGGCGACTTCCCCGAGGAGGCCGATTGTTTTGCCGGCTACCTGAACCTGGGCCGTGATGCCCGGGCGGGTGTAGTCACACGCCTGGGCCGGTAACCGGGTAAAAACCGCGGCCGGGATGCCCAGATTTTCCAGCAGGGCCTCGGCAACGCCCTTGATATCGAAAAAATCACAAGCTTCAGCCATGCCGTGCCATGAAAAAGGGAACCGCTGCCCGGTCCACAGGGCTGCCAGCATTTCCATTTCCACCGGCAGACTATCGGTCTTTTCCGTGGCCAAAAATGTATTACCGACCTCATACAACCGCAAGGTCTTATTCTGGACCGCAAGGTTGCGGCGCATAGTTTCCAGCATCCCGGGCACCAGTGTCGTGCGCATCACAGCCTGATCTTCGGAAATCGGGTTCAGGATGGGCACACTGGCGCGGCGGGCATCCCCTTGAGGCAGACCGAGGTGATTTGCAAAGTCGGCGTCATTGAAACTGTAATTGACGGTTTCACTGAAACCGTGGCCGGTCATAAAAGCCCGGATGCGGTCACGCAGGACCTGGACCGGTCCCGGACGGCGCCCTTCAGCCGGGACCAGGGGAAACGTTGTGCTGATATTGTTGTAACCATACAGGCGGGCGATCTCTTCGGACAGGTCTTCCGGCCGGGTGACATCCACCCGGAAGGAAGGTGGCTGGACCATCAGAAAATCGGTGTTGTCCGCGCTGGCCTCGAATTCAATCGAGGTCAGATAGGCGATCATCTGGTCGGCCGACAGATCGGTACCCAGGCGCCGGTTGGTGGCCGCGACGGAGAGCGAAATCGTCTCTTTTTCATAGGGGTGGGGATTTTCATCAATGGTGCCGGCTATCAGTTGGCCGCCGCCCAATTCTGCTATCAGATATGCGGCGCGGTTCAATGCGTGGACCGTGCCGGCCGGATCCACGCCGCGTTCAAATCGATGAGAGGCGTCCGTATTGAGGCCGGCCTGCTTGGCGGTCTTGCGGATGCTGATGGGGTTGAAACAGGCGCTTTCCAACAGGACCCGTCTGGTGTCGGGTTCTATTTCCGAATTCAGTCCGCCCATGACGCCGCCGATACCCACGGCTTTTTCACCATCGCAAATCATCAAAGCATTGGGCGGCATGGTCCGCTCTTTCTCGTCCAGGGTGGTAAACGTTTCTCCGGCATCGGCAGCGCGTACGACAATTCGGTTTTCGACCAGCTGATCGAAGTCAAAGGCATGCAAAGGCTGCCCGGTTTCCAGCATAACAAAGTTGGTTATATCGACGATGTTGCTGATCGGTTTCAGCCCCACCGAAAGTAGGCGGTCCCGCAGCCAGAAGGGCGAAGGGGCGACCTCGATATCCACGATCAAACGGGCGGTATACCGGGGGCAAAGTTCGGGGCTCTTGATTTGGACCGAGGTTTGGGCCGTGATCGATCCCTCGGTCGCGGGTTCTTCCGGATGGGGGTACTGTACCCGGGACCCCTGAAAAGCAGCGACTTCCCGGGCTACCCCGATGATACTCAGGCAATCGGGGCGATTGGGAGTGAGATCGATTTCAAAGACCGGGTCACTGAGTTCCAGGGCCTGGTTCAGAGGCGTGCCCGGTGCGAGGTTCGCCGCCAACGACATGATCCCGGCGGCATCATCTCCCAGGGCCAGCTCCAGGGCGCTGCACAGCATGCCGTCGGACATCTCCCCCCGGATGGCGCCGGCTGATATGGTGCGGCCGTCCGGCAATATGGTGCCCGGCAGGGCACAGGGACTGAGCATTCCCGGCTGCACATTCGGGGCTCCGCAGACCACGGTGGTGGTCCGGTCACCCAGATCGATGTCGCAGCAGGTGAGCCGGTCGGCATTGGGGTGTGGGTTGACGGCTGTGACGCGGGCCACCAACACAGAATCGAGATAGCCGTAGCGGTCTTCCACCGAATCGACCTCCAGTCCGGCCATGGTCAGCGCATCCGCCAGCTCTTCGGTCGGCAAAGTGACTTCAACGTATTCTTTTAACCAGCTTAAACTGACTTTCATGTTCGAAATTGCCTTAGAAATCGTAAATCGTTTTCAAAAAATTTTCGGATGTCATCGACCCCGTATTTGAGCATGGCGATCCGCTCAACACCCATACCAAAAGCGAACCCGGTATACTTACTTGTATCGTACCCGACATTTTCAAATACTGCCGGGTGGACCATACCGGATCCGAGCACCTCCAACCAACCGGTGTGCGAACAGACCCGGCAGCCCTTGCCCCGGCACATAACGCAGAGGATATCGACTTCAGCGCTGGGCTCGGTAAAGGGAAAGAAGCTCGGCCTAAAACGCAAGCTGGTCTGCTGGTCGAACATCTGGTGGACAAAGGTCGTCAAGATGCCCTTGAGGTCGCCGAACGAAATGTCGCGGTCCACCAGCAAACCTTCCACCTGGTGGAACATGGGGGTATGGGTCAGATCGGAATCGCAACGGTATACTTTGCCGGGGGCGACTATCCGTACCGGCGGCTGTTGTTTTTCCATTACCCGCGGCTGCGTGGGTGACGTGTGGGTGCGCAGCACCACATTGTCTGAGATGTAAAACGTGTCCTGCATGTCACGCGCGGGGTGATTCTTGGGGATATTCAGGGCTTCGAAATTATAGTAGTCCGTCTCTATTTCGGGTCCCTCGGCTATGTCGAAACCCAGCCGGGCGAAAATCCCGCAAATTTCATTGGAAATCCGGGTGACAGGATGCAGGGTGCCCCGATTGAGGGGGCGGCCAGGCAGGGAGACATCCAGCTGATCGAGGGATGCATTCTCCAGCGCGGCGATGCGCTCCAGAGCCTGGGAGGCCGCTGCTTCGATGGCCTTTTTTGCAAGGTTGGCCTGTTTGCCGGCTGCGGGCCTTTCCTCCGGCGGGAGCTGGGCGATGTTGCGCAAAAACCGGGTCACAATCCCTTTGCGGCCGAGATACTTGACGGTGATTTCGTTAACGGCATCTTCATCGGCTGCATTTTCTAAGGCCGCAAGCCCATCCTCTTGAATCTGTTCAATTGAGTTTTCCACTTTGTTAACTCTGTCTGCTGGCGTGGTCGGAAAATAAAAAAGCAGCGGTCAGGCGTATCTGCCAACCACTGCTTTTGACAAGTCTCTTATCTAGAGCTGTTCAGAAGCCAGGTTGACAACCTGGCTAAAACCCGCGGGATCTGAAACGGCAAGCTCCGCGAGGACTTTGCGGTCCAGTTCGATATTGGCCTTTTTCAGGCCGTGAATAAGGCGGCTGTAAGTCAGGTTGTTCATGCGGGCGCCGGCGTTAATGCGGGCAATCCACAGTTTCCGAAAATCTCTTTTTTTTGCTCGTCGGTCCCGGTAGGCATACATCAGGGCCTTATCCACGGCGTCAGTCGCGGTACGAAACAGTTTGCTCCGGCCGCCGCGATAGCCTTTGGCCAGTTTGAGTACCTTCTTCCTTCTCTGTCTTGCTTTGAAACCTCTTTTTACACGCATTGCAACTCTCCTTCATACCTGCGCCTGCGGTCGGTGGCTGCCCCGTGCAGCCGGCCAGTTTAACCGTTCGGCAGCAGCAGTCTGAGTTCTTTCATGTCTGTTCCGGCGACAATGTGGCCTTTGCGCAGAACACGTTTCTTCTTGGTTGTCTTCTTGGTCATCATATGTCCGGCGTTGGCCTTGGCAAATTTATATTTGCCGGATCCGGTCTTTTTGAATCTTTTGGCCGCGGCGCGGTTCGTTTTAATCTTAGGCATCGTTCCGTTCTCCTATCATCCTTTCTAGGCATTAAAATCTAAACGTCAAGGTCGCGTATTCAGTACCAGCTGTGCAAATGCAGATGGCGCAGGCAGTCTCAACCTCACTGCTCGCGCCATTTGATATGGTGACAATTGGCGCAGTCGCGCTGTTTCCCTTCAGTCGGGCTGTGAAAACACCGATCAGCTGGCTTTGGCCGCCAGGATCATGAACATCGTGCGGCCTTCAAACTTGGGATACTGCTCAACCACGGCAATATCTTCAACTTCCTCGGCCATTCTCTGCAGAACATCGCGGCCCAGATTGGACAGCGTAATTTCCCGGCCCCTGAAAATGACGGTTACTTTGACCTTGTCTTTTTTCTCAATAAATTTTCTGATGTGCCCGAGTTTCGTCTGCAGGTCGTGTTCACCGGTCTTGGGGCGAACCTTGATTTCCTTGACCTGGAACGTCGTTTGCTTTTTCTTGGCTTCCTGCTTCTTCTTGGTCTGCTCGTACTTGTAACGGCCGTAGTCCATTATTTTGCAGACCGGCGGATTGGCATTGGGGGAAATTTCCACCAGGTCCAGTCCATAATCTCCGGCAGTGGCAAGCGCTTTATACGTTGGAAGAACACCAATCTGGTTACCATCAGGATCGATCACCCTCACTTCCTTGGCCCGGATATCGCGATTGATGTTGGTTCGATTGGCTCTGTGCGGTCTTCGGGCTCTTCTCGCAATAGCTATGCCGGCACCTCCTTCAGAAACATTGGTTATTACAACTTGCCTTTCCGCATGTGGGTGGGCAAAGTTCTCCGGGGCGGCTGGTACCGGCCCCGAAAAATGTGAAAACGCCATATCGGACAACCATAAGAAATGCAAGTAAAAAATGCAACATCAAAATAAATGCGGGAAGTTTTGATACTTTACGCCGGTTGGTCCCAGATTGGCGACGTCTCCGGCAACTCTACATAGCACCTTGCAGGGCGGCGTGGCTACTACATGTGGCGTTTTCCGGGTAGTTGGGCCAGGGTGTAAGCGGCCAGGCGACTGTCGCGCCAGTATGCATTGTCCGAAGCCTGGAAAAAGGTCTTGAAAAGGGCCAGGCTTTCGGCCCGCATAATGCCCGGAATGATGGAAACCGGGTTGTCCCGGTATAACGCCGGCAGTCCGCTCAGGTCACAGTGGGTACCGCCGCCCATGACATCCTCATACGCATAGACGATTTCACCGATTCCAGCGATCAGCAGGGCGCCAAAACACATCAGGCAGGGTTCCATGGTACAAAAAGCCGTGATTTCCCTGGGCTCAGGTGCGCTTTCCAAGGCGTAGTATTCCTGCAGAGCCATGATTTCGGCATGGTCCGTTTCATTGTTTCCGCCGGCAGCGGTACCCCGGCGCTGCCCGGTAGCAATGACTTTGTATTGATGAACCAGAACACAGCCGACCGGAAATTCACCGGCCTCTAATGCCTGGGTTGCCTGGTCCAGGGCGGCGGTCATGAAATGCTGATAGTCAATTTCGTTTTCGAGTGGGCTCATACGTTTAACTCATCAAGACCAAAGGGTTGAACGGCCGAGTTACATGATTTAGTTGACGCGACTTTAAGATTTCAGTTTGAATCGATACCGATAGTGAAAGTAATAAAGCTCCGCGCGACAGCTGCCTATTTAATTTAGGCCCCAACACTATGGCAACCGACAGACATCCGTATCGCAGGGGCAGCTGCCGTCGACCTCAAAGGCATAAATAATTTTGTTAGCCATTTCAACCATTTTAATTGATACGGCTTCAAAATCATGATCTTTCAATTGCGCGGCCAGGGTCTCCCGGGACGGAATGCTTGCCAGGCCTTCAGCAAGCAGGTCTCCGGTGCGGCTGTCGAGGACATGCGCATTCTCGCCGTTGGTGACGACAACGATGGGGATTTGATAGGGGCGGACAACCCGGGCAACGGCAAGGGCCGGATTGTGTCGGGTGACCAGCGAGCCAGGACCATACTTCATCACCATGCCGATTTTTCCGTCTACCGCTACGAGGAAATCAACCGGGATGATGGCGCGTTGGTCGCAGGCCGAAACCGTCAATTTGAACCGGGACGTGATGGCCTGCTTATCAAATCCGCAGAATTCAACCAGATGGCGGGCCAGTTTCTGGCGATAGCGTTCGTCGTGCGTGTCGTCCAGGCACTGACCGGTCAGATAGTCAGTCAACTCTCCCATGATGAGATGGTGGTCGTTCATGCTCTTATGATAGGAATTCGGCCGTGATGTGTAAAGCGCCAAAAAGAGCTTTACATATCTAAATTGTTTTGAGTAGGTTATCAGCTCTAGTGCCCCACGCTGCTAGGCAAGGGATATTGATGATGTTAATGGGATGGCGACTGGCAGGTTGACGTATGACCATCAGAGAAGATTTTGAAGAGCGAGAACGCGGGTTTCTATCACCGCACGGGTGCCTGAGCGCGGAATCCAGAGGCCGGTTAAAGCCCGAAAAACCCTCCCAGTTGCGGACCGCATTTCAGCGTGATCGAGACCGGATTATCTACTGCAATGCGTTCCGGAGATTGAAATATAAAACCCAGGTGTTTTTGTCTCCGCTCGGTGATGAATACCGGACCCGGCTGACCCATACCCTGGAAGTCGCGCAGATCGGGCGAACCATCGCACGTTCCATGCGACTGAACGAGGATCTGACCGAGGCGATTGCCCTGGGGCATGACCTGGGACACACACCCTTCGGTCACGGGGGCGAAACCTCCCTGAGAGAGATTTTTTCCGAGTCGTTTACCCATAATGAGCAGAGCCTGCGGGTTGTAGACCGGCTTGAAAAAAATGGGGCGGGTCTGAATCTGACCCAGGAGGTGCGGGACGGCATCCTCAAGCACTCTAAAGGGTACGGGAAGATCATATCGACAAATCCCAAACTGAAAGCCATTACCGTCGAAGGCCAGATAGTCAGGATCGCGGACATCATGGCTTACCTGAATCATGACCTGGAAGATGCCATCCGCAGTGGTGTCATCCGTCCGAATCAGGTCCCGGAAGCGTGTACTAAAAATTTGGGGCAGACCCACTCTGAGAGGGCGACCACCATGGTACATGACCTGGTGTTTTCCAGTAGCGTGGAAAATGGCGAACTGGTTTTGCGCATGAGCGATGCTGTCCACGATGCCATGACCATACTGCGGCGGTTTCTATATAAAAATGTTTACCGGTCTCAAAAGGTGCACCAGGAGTTTGTGAAAGCCAAGAAAATTCTCCTGGAACTGTATACCTATTTTATGGACGACGGGGAGATGCTGACCCGGGAACTGGCGGCCCTGAACCTGCCGGCTCCTGATCGATCAGGTGATTCCAGGGAGAGAATCGTCTGTGATTTTATTGCCAGTATGACCGATCGGTACGCATTGGCCCTGTATGAGCGCCTGTTTTTCCCCTCGCCGATGGTTTAGGGTCCCCTTGAAACGAGCTTTTGGCCATCGGCAAACGGATTGAGAGATTGATCGTGATTGATATAGCCACCTGCCTGAATGCCCCCATCCAAACACTGGAACCGCATCTTGAAAATCTGGCCGACCTATTTCGTCGGATGGAAGAAGCTTATGATGAGGTGGCTGCCGAATATGGGTTCCAATGCAAGGGGTGCGAGGAAAATTGCTGCCTGACGCTGTTTTTTCACCACACCCTGTTGGAGTATTTGTATCTGTACCAGGGTTACATCCAACTGCCGGCTCAAGAGCGCGTCCGGCTGCGCCAGGCGGCCATCCAGGTAAACGGCGAAATGGAACGCGCCCGAGCGCACGGCGAGACGGCGCGCGGCATGTGTCCTCTTAACCGCGACGGCCGCTGCACGTTATATCGCTACCGGCCGATGATCTGCCGCCTCCATGGCATTCCCAATGAGATGCGGCGCCCCGGCGGACCCCCCAGCCGGGGACCGGGATGTAGCGATTTCGACCGGCAGTGCGCCGACCACCCGTATGTCCCGTTTGACCGTACCCCACTTTACATGGAGATGGCCCACTTGGAGAAAACCCTGCGTGAGGCGTTGAATTATAAAGAAAAGACCCGGCTGACCGTGGCACAGATGATCGCCGGATTTCCGGCCTGACCAGGCTGCGGCGAAACCGGAGAGGCTGACATGAAATACATCGACACAGAGAAAATTGAGAACCTGCCGGGACGGCGGTTGCGAAAAGGGGACATCTTTGCTTTTCGCTGCCACCCGGAGGTGGCCTGTTTCAATCGCTGCTGCCGTAACCTCAATCTCTTTCTATACCCATACGATGTCCTGCGGCTGAAAAACAATATGGGACTGACGTCCGGCCAGTTTCTCGACGAATATGTCGATCTGGTCCTGCGCCCGGACGCCCATTTCCCGGAAGTCCTGCTGCGCATGGCCGAGAATAAAGAAAAAACCTGCCCATTCCTGACCAGCGCGGGCTGCTCGGTATATCCGGACCGACCGGACACCTGCCGGACCTTCCCCGTGGAACAGGGTAGCCTTTATGATGCCCAAAAAGGCAAATCCCGCCTGGTGCATTTTTTTCGGCCGCCCGATTTTTGCCAGGGGCCCCGTGAATCCGACGAGTGGACGGTCGACACCTGGTGCCATGATCAGGAGGCCCGGGAATACAACCGTATGACCCTGGCCTGGGCCGAGATCAAAGGACGCTTTCAGTCCAACCCCTGGCGGGGCGAAGGGCCTGAAGGACCGCGGGCTAAAATGGCTTTCATGGCCACCTATAACCTGGACGATTTTAAAAAATTTGTGTTCGAAAGCAGCTTTTTCAAACGCTATAAGGTAAAGAAGGATGTACGCAAAAAGATTGCGGCCGATGAAAAGGCGCTGCTCAAATTTGGATTCGAGTGGGTCAAACTTTTTATCTGGGGGCTGAAGTCGAAGCAGATTAAGCCCAGGTAGAAGGTATAAGGTGGAAGGTATAAGGTATAAGGTGGAAGGTATAAGGTGGAAGGTATAAGGTGGAAGGTATAAGGTGGAAGGTATAAGGTGGAAGGTGGAAGGTATAAGGTATAAAGTGGCGGCTGTCCGGCGCCGAAAGGTTTGGGTTTTGCTTATACCTTCAACCTTATACCTTCCAGCTATTTTCTATGCCGGCCAGCTCTTGGGTTTGTTTTTGAAGGATTTTTCCCGGTAGATTTTCCAGCGGCCCCCCTTTTTGCGAAATTCCAAAATCTTATAGCCATCTGATTTAAAGGCGTCCGAGCGATACTTTTGTTTGAACCAGGCTCTGGAGGTGCCGCCGGAAATGCGGGTTTTTAATTCTGAAACTGTGACGGATATCCGCTTGTATTTCCCATTCAGGCGCTTTTTATGCTGTTTCCATTCCTGCAAGGTGCGGCCGTTGCCTATGAAATCGGGGTGATAGTGGGCAATATAGGTCTGCAGGCGCTTACCTTCCCAGGCTTTCTTCCAGGATTGCACCAGCTGGGCAATGTCGTCTTTCTTAGGCTTGGCGGCCAGGACCGGGGGCGGCTTTTTCGCCTGCCACTCGCGTTTGACCATGACCATGAGCCCCGCTTCCGGTTCGGCCAAATATAGGCGGGAGACAGCTTCAATCGGGGTTTTGGCTTGAACGCGGATGGTACCGAAGGACACCAGCTTGTCCTGATAGCGCAAAATGGTGATACCGGGGAAGTCGAGCTTCCGGCCGGCGAATTTTTTAGGAACCATGGCCTGCCGGAGGTAGCTCGCCAGTTTGGTAATATCCTTCTGCACACCGGTGAAGGTATAGGGCAGGCGATCACCAATGATGACCGGTGTCTTGTCGAATTCTATCCGCTGGTCCAGATCTTTAAGGTCATGGTTGTCCAGGGCCACACAGCCGTTGGTCGAATAGGGCGTGACTTCGCGATTTGACCCGTGAATATAGATGCCGTGTCCCGCGTTGCCGACAATATCGTCAAAGGGATTGGGGTAATTGAGCTCAAAGGCCCGGTCACCAAAAACAGTCACTTGCCGATCACGGTAGATCTTCGTGTTGAAGTAGATGCCTACGGGAGTTTTTTCATCATTTTCCAGCCGTTTACGGCCCCGCTGTTCACCGGTGGCACAGCTGTACGTCTTGATACGCCGGTAGCGCCCGTCGAATCGGTACAGATGCAGCTGCTGCAGAGCTTTTTCAACCAGGATAAGGTGAATGGGGGCCTTGCCGGGGGAATGGTAGAGAACCGGCCCTTCCCACCCGCCTGTGCGCTGGGCGGTCTGATTCGGTTTGACCGGAGCCGGTTCGCGTTTTACCTTATTGGCCGGGGGAACCGGGAAAGCCTTGTCTGCGGTAGCCGCCGTTTGACCGGGCGCCGGGGTGGTGGGGCTATCAGCCCCGGTAAAAATCAGCCCGACCGCCAACAAGGCGGCTACGGTAACACCAGCCAGCCCATACATGACGATAGGTTTGAGACGACGCTGCTCGGCGGCTTTTTTGGTATTGGGCCTGACCCTGGAAGGTGTGTATGAAGTCGATTTGCCGGATCTGATTTGCAAGGCTAACCACGCATCGTTATAAATGTAAAGGTCCTGAAAAGATATATAAACCCCCAGGGCCCGTGTCAACCCTGGTACACCGCGGCAAACCGATACCCGAGCGGACCACTTATGACCCAATCCGACCACGCTTATACGTTCACCTGGGAATCAGCACTGAACGACCTCGATCGAACCAGTTGGAATGCGCTGGCGCGACCGGTAGAATCCCCTTTTCTGGAATGGGAATGGCTGGAGCTCATGGAGTCGTCCGGCAGCATCAGCCCTGAAACCGGCTGGTATCCAACCCATCTGGCTGTTTGGTCCCAAAACACCCTGGTGGCCGCAGCCCCGCTTTACCAGAAAATTCACAGCGAGGGTGAATTCATCGATGATTACATTTGGGCCGACCTGGCATACCGGATGGGGGTCGCCTACTACCCCAAGCTGGTCGGTATGAGTCCGGTCACGCCGGTCCAGGGTTATCGTTTTCTCATCAGCCCCCGCGAGGATACCGCCTACCTGACAGGCCTGATGCTGGCGGAAATAGAAAGATACTGCCGGTCAAATCAGCTGTCCGGTTACCATTTTCTATATGCCGATATGACCTGGGTAAACGCGCTTCCCGGCAACCCGAGCATACCCTGGCTGCACCCGGTACTTATCTGGAAGAACCCCGGGTATGCGGATTTTGACGATTACCTGTCCCGATTCAAAACCAACCAGCGGCGCAATATTATCCGCGAACGCCGCCGCGCCGGCCAACAGGGGATCACCCTGCGGCCTTTAACCGGCGACCAACTGACCGAGGAACACCTGGAATTGATGTATCGGTATTATGTCGGAACCAACAGTAAATTTGGCTCATGGGGGTGCCGTTACCTGACCCGGGATTTTTTTATCAGACTTGCCGGCCGGTTTCGCGAACGCCTAATGCTGATGGGCGCCTTTGCGGAAAATGCCCCGGAAGAACCGGTTGCGATGGGAATGTTCGTTTACAAGGGTGATAGACTGTATGGCCGCTATTGGGGGTGTCGGGAGGAAGTGGACACCCTGCATTTCAATACCTGTTACTATAGCCCAATCGAATGGGCCATCAATGGCGGTATCCGGGAGTTCGATCCCGGTATAGGTGGGGGCCACAAGGTCCGCCGCGGTTTTGAGTCGGTGGCCGGCTGCAGCCTGCATCGCTTCTTGGACCCGGAGATGGAAACGATCATGCGGATGAATATTGACGCAATCAATGGCCAGGCGCGTGATTACATCGGCAAGATCAACCAGCGGATTCCGTTTGCCGCCCGAGATTGAATCCACCGGAATTACAGTATCCAGCTCACGCATCATGCCTTGCAATCGAAATCGCTATCGGTATCGGGATCGAAATCGAGAAGCTGACGGGCACATGAAACTCTGACCCGATTTCGATAGCGATCCCGATACCGATTTCGACTATGCCTTCCAGTTGGAATTTTGATGCAGGAAAATTCAGGAGATAGGGGCGTGGGATCAGGGCTTAAACCACACCTTTGGGCATTTTCCCCACCCGATCACCTCCCAGGACGTATCCGCCGTCAATCCGCAGGCTGCTCCCGGTCATGAACGGGGCGTCGCGGAGGATGAAGTTCACGGCCCGGACCACATCGTCTACACGTCCGGTGCGGCCTAAAAGCGTATGGTCGCGGATGGCCTGCTTTTCGGCGGCGCTCAATAGACCCCAACCACGCGTATCCCGTCCATGGCGGGTATCAACCACTCCCAGAATAATTTCATTGACCCGCACTTCTGGTGCCCCCAGGCGGGCCCAGGTCTCGGTGAGCAGGCCTGTCCCGCGGCTGGCCGCGGCGTATCCCTCGTTGAAAAGCAGGCTGGCCGGCCCGCTGCGGCCCACGATTCCGGCGATGGAAGAAAAGTTAATAACGGCGCCGTCGCCACTTTTTTTGAGATGGGGCAGGGCCGACTCGAAGACCCATTGTTTGGCCCGCAGGGTGGTGGCCATTTCCAGGTCCCACTGCTCGCGCGTATAACGGCCATGTACGATCGGCCAGCCCCCGCGTTCGATGTTGTTGATCAGGATATCCAGACCGCCGAAGCGATCGGTGGCCGATTCAATCAACCCGGCCACCGCCTCGGTGTCGGTCAGGTCGATCCGGTTAACCAGGTGCGACGTACCGGTAGCAGCCAAGTCCTCTTCCAGGGCTGCCAGGCTTTCCGGCCAGTCGTACCAGGTGGCCGCCACCTGGACACCCGCCCTTGCCAGGGAGAGTGCGATACCCTTGCCGATACCTTTGACCGCCCCGAGCACCAGAGCAGATTTACCTTTAAGTTGCATGGTGTCTTCCCTATTCGATACATCCCAGATTGTTTTAAATTCAATATCGGCATCGGGATCGAAATCGCTATCGAAATCGACTTCAGAAAGACGTTTTAAGGGCCGATTTCGATTCCGATACCGACAGCGATTTCGATTTAGGCTGAGAACCGAAAGTGATTGTTATTCTGCATTCCCAAACAATTTGAGCCGGACCCATTCCAGGCCTATTTTCAACAGTTCGACATCATCGGCTTTAACCTTTTCCAGGGTTTCGGTCTTCACGTTTAACCCGACCAACAGATTTTTAGCGAAAATCGCCTGGCGAAAACGGTCCAGGTCGTAAAGGGCCAGGTGCCACATATCGGCCTGGTGAGGTTCCAGCGGACCGGGCAGCAGGCGGTTTTTAAGGCTGATCAAGGTCATCAGGCGGTCGTTCATTGCATTGTATTCCGCCAGACCCTGCTGGTCGATCCAGGTGTCCACCGAGATGGCGTCCTTCTCGTTAAAACCCTTACAGTGAGGCTCTTTCAGCAGGGCATAATGTTCGCTCAGGGCGCCCGTTTCGCGGGAGCGGGACACCGCCCGGGCCAGCGGATACATCCGGCAGGAAGAGGGGCGGTCCGCATATACCGCACAGCCTGTGGGGCGGACAAAGGGGCATTCAAGCTCGGACGACGACTCCGGCTTGAGGGCGATGACCGGCAGACCGGTCTCAGGGCCGACATATCGGACGGTATACTGTTCCAGGAATTCACCGGAAGTGAGCCCCAAGCCGTTTTTAAGGCGGAGAATGTCATAGGGCGTTAAATATTGACTCAAATCCCGGCAGCATTCATTGAAACAGGCGACTGCCGGGGTGCACCGAAAACAGAACCGGGCGCCGGGATCCAGGGGGGTCATTTCGGCTTCCATCAGGCATCATCCTCTAAATATAAATGGTGTGTTTTGGAAATCAGGCGGTTTCCGGTACGAATCCCAGCCTCGTATTCAAGGGTCAAGACAAACGGCCATCTCCTCATTTCCAGATGGGCAATAGGTAACACGCCGTGGTAGCAAGTCAACAAAAATCCGGCCTCCCGCAAGCGTCCCGGATATATTTTTTTTATCCCTGAAATGGTGTTTCGCGATGTGATTTGCTCTCCGGCTACACCATATATAGTAGTACAGGCATAACCCCGAGCCAGATATGGAATCCGACGCCGGAATATTCGCCAAAACTCGCGGTGGCCAACCTTTTGGGGCCGTTTCATCGGCCCAAAAATTGTTGACAAGGAATTAGCCGGGTGATAATTATCTATTCTTGTTTTACGCTGGTGTTTGGGCCTGCATAGGTGCTTGATATTAATAGAGATACCGATCTATTTCAGATGCGCGGAATGCTCGGTGGCGACAGGCACTGACGCCGAAATGGCGATCAATTTAGAAACACAAGTTTTATTAGATAGTTAATTTGGCTTAAGGCAGTATTTGCTTTTATATCTCAGATACGAAGGGAGGTGCAAAATCCAGTTTCAAGCAGTTTGAAGCAGTAAGGAACATATCGTATTGACCCGAAGCAACAAACCAAATCAGGAGGTATTTTAATGCCAAGTTTTGTAATTAATGAAAAATGTGACGGCTGCAAGGGCGGCGACAAAACCGCCTGCATGTACATTTGCCCCAACGACCTGATGGTTCTGGAGCCCAACGAAATGAAGGCTTACAACCAGGAACCGGATCAGTGCTGGGAATGTTTTTCATGCGTCAAGATTTGCCCGACCCAGGCGATTGAAGTTCGCGGCTATGCCGACTTTGTACCGCTGGGAAGCAGCATCATGCCCATGATGGGTACCGAAGACGTCATGTGGACTTGTAAGTTCAGAAATGGTCTCGTTAAACGCTTTAAGTTCCCCATCCGGACCACTCCGGAAGGCGCTGCCAATGCCTATCCCGACCTGAAAGGTCAGGATCTCGACGGTCCTCTGCTGTCCACCCAGGAAGCGGACGGCTACACTCTGCCGACACCAACCGATTTGGCCTAGTGAGCCCAGATTGAGTTATGCGCAGTAAATTGAATTTAAAGTAAAGACTATTTTTAGGAGGATATAATATGGCATTACCAAATAAAGTAATGGGTGAACTGAAGGCCGTAAGGGATCCTGAAGTAGAAGAGCGTGAAGTTGATGTTCTCATCGTCGGCGGTGGTATGGCTGCCTGCGGTGCTGCTTTTGAAGTAAAAAAATGGCTCAAAGATGATCAAACCGTTCTGCTGTGCGACAAGGCCGCCATGGAAAGATCCGGTGCCGTAGCCCAGGGCCTGTCCGCCATCAACACCTACATTGGCGAAAACTCCCCGGACGATTACGTGCGCATGGTCCGTAACGACCTCATGGGCCTGGTACGTGAAGACTTGATCTTCGACCTGGGCTGCTACGTGGACGATTCTGTCCACCTGTTCGAAGAATGGGGCCTGCCCGTATGGAAGAAAACCGAAGACGGCAAGAACCTCGACGGTAAAAAAGGCCAGAAAATGGGGACCCTGAAAGATGGCGCCCAGCCGGTTCGTACCGGTAAATGGCAGATCATGATCAACGGTGAATCCTACAAGCGGATCGTCGCCGAAGCCGGCAAATCGGCCCTGGGCGAGGACAACATCATCGAACGCTGCTTCATCGTTGAACTGCTGCTGGACGCCAACGTCGAAAATCAGATCGCCGGTGCGGTTGGTTTCTCCGTGCGCGAGAACAAAGTATACATCATCAAGTGCAAGACCATGATGGTTGCTTGCGGCGGCGCGGTAAACATTTACCAGCCCCGTTCGGTCGGTGAAGGCAAAGGCCGGGCCTGGTACCCGGTATGGAACGCTGGTTCCACCTACACCATGTGCATGAAAGTCGGCGCCGAGCTGAGCATGATGGAAAACCGTTTCACCCCGGCCCGTTTTAAAGACGGTTACGGCCCGGTTGGTGCCTGGTTCCTGCTGTTCAAAGCCAAGACCCTCAACGGCCTGGGTGAGAACTTTGCTGCCGGCGACGCTGCCAAGGCTGAGCTGGAAAGATATGCGCCGTACGGGACGGCGGCCATTACGCCGACCTGTCTGCGTAACCACCTGATGCTCTTCGAGATGAAAGAAGGCCGCGGCCCGATCATGATGGACACCGTGTCCGCTCTGGCCGCTCTCGGCGAGACCATGGACAAGAAAGAGCTCAAGCACCTTGAGTCCGAAGCGTGGGAAGACTTCCTCGATATGACCTGTGGCCAGGCCAACCTGTGGTGTGCCCAGGACTGCGAACCAGAGAAGAAGAATTCCGAGATTATGCCGACCGAACCTTACCTGCTGGGTTCCCACTCCGGCTGCTGCGGTCTGTGGACCTCCGGTCCGGATCTGGACTGGGTCCCGGATGCATACAAGATCAAAGCCCGCAACGGCAAAGTCTATAACAGAATGACGACGGTTGAAGGTCTGTTCACCGCCGGTGACGGCGTGGGCTGTTCCGGTCACAAGTTCTCTTCCGGGTCCCATGCCGAGGGTCGTATGGCCTGCAAACAGATGGTACGCTATGCCACTGATAATGCTGATTTCTCCCCGGCCCTGAAGCAGTCCAACGAAGAGTTGGTTGACCTGGTTTACAAACCGGTCCGCACCTTCCTGGACAACTGTGACTACACCACTGCCATCGACATCAACCCGGCTTACATCAAACCGGAAGGTATGATGTATCGTTTGATGAAGGCTACCCACGAGTACGGTGCTGGTACCGCTACTTACTACCAGACCAGCTCCAAGTCTCTCGAAGTCATTATGGATCTGCTGGCCACCATGCGCGAAGACTGCGAAAAGATGGCTGCCGGCGACCTGCACGAACTGATGAGAGCCTGGGAAATCTACCATCGTATCTGGACGGTGGAATCTCATCTGCGCCACATCCAGTTCCGCAAGGAAACCCGTTATCCTGGCTTCTACTACCAGGCTGACTACCCGGGACAGGATGATGAGAACTGGTTCTGCTTCGTCAACTCGAAGTTTGATCCGGATAAGGGCGAGTGGGATGTGTTCAAGAAAGACTACATCCAGCTTATCAAAGACTAATTGATAATCGACTGATGTACGTCGCTTTGCATAAATAAAAACCTCCAGGTGCCTGCGGGTGCCTGGAGGTTTTTAGTACCGGGTGCCCGCAGCGGTGCGGCCCGGTATACATTACCAGAATCGTGGTTGGGCTTTGCGGGTGATATCCTTTTGGCCCTGATCGTCTCCCGATACTCAAAGGATCTTAGCGACAGGCAACTGCGAGGAAGATCCTTTCGGTATCAGGATACGGCAATAGTGGATATCGCCCCAGAGGCCATAACCCATATGTACATATGAACCTTAACGGTATTTTTTTGACGAACTTTCAAATGCACGGAGGGATAGCATGACAGAAGACAAAGCAGCCCCTGCTAGTGGGAGCATTATGGTCGTTGGCGGAGGTATCAGCGGCCTGACCACAGCCCTCGAAGCGGCCGAAGTAGGGTATGAGGTGTTTCTGGTCGAAAAAAATCCTTACCTGGGCGGAAGAGTCGCACAGCTGAATCAGTATTTTCCAAAGCTTTGCCCTCCGACCTGTGGTCTGGAAATCAACTTTAGAAGGATCAAGGACAACCCCAACGTCAAGGTGTTCACCCTGGCCGAGGTGGAAAAAATCGAAGGCACCCCCGGCAATTACGATGCCACCATCAAGCTCAGTCCCCGGTACGTGAATGAAAACTGTACCGCCTGCGGTGATTGCGAAACAGCCTGCCAGACGGAAGTGGCCAGCGATTACAACTTCGGCATGGATCAGACCAAGGCGGCCGGTCTGCCGTTTCCCATGGCCTTTCCGGCGCGCTATGTAATTTCATCCCAGGTGAAAGGTACGGATGATGAAAAACGTATCGCCGAGGCCTGTAAATATGATGCCGTGGATTTCGCCATGGAAGCCCAGACTGTCGAACTGAAAGTCGGCGCTGTCGTGTGGGCCACCGGCTGGGAACCCTACGATGCCAACCGGATCGACAACCTGGGTTTCGGCCAATACCCCAACATCGTGACCAACATGATGTTCGAACGCCTGGCCAGCCAGACCGGCCCCACGGAAGGCAAGATCCTCTGCCCGGCGGACAACAAGGAGCCCGAAAGCGTTGCTTTCGTCCAGTGCGCCGGCTCCCGGGATGAAAACCACCTGCCTTACTGTTCCTACATTTGCTGCATGGCTTCAATGAAGCAGGCCACCTATGTCCGGGCCCAATACCCGGATGCCAAGATCTACATTTTCTATATCGACATCCGGAGCCCGGGACGTCGTTACGAGCAATTTTACAACATGGTGAAGGAAGACGAGAACGTTTTCTTTATCAAGGGCAAGGTTGCCGAAGTGAATGAGGATCCGGACAGCAAGGCAATCACCGTGGTTGCCGAAAACGCCGTAACCGGCGAAAAAGTCCGGCAAACTGTGGATATGGCTGTCCTTGCCACCGGCATGCAGCCTACCGCCGCCGCAAACAAACTCCCGGCCGATCTTAACTATAGTGAAGACGGCTTCATTATCAATGATTTTGAAAAGGGCGGCATGTTTGCAGCAGGGTGCGCCAATAAACCGGCAGATGTCTTTGGATCCAACCAAAATGCGACCGGTATGGCCCTGAAGGCGATTCAAACTCTGGCAAGGAAGTAGGAGGATATCCATGAGTAAAAAATATGGTGTATATATCTGCACAGGTTGTGGGATCGGGGACAGCCTCGATGTTAAAGCGTTGTGCGACGTGCCCGAGGACGAAGGGCTGCCGGTTCAGACACATCCGTTCCTGTGTTCCCAGGAAGGGGTTGACCTGATTAAGAAGGACGTTGAAGAAGGAACCAACATGGTTGGCATCGCCGCCTGTTCGCGGCGGGTGAATTTCGACGTATTCCGGTTCGACGGCTGCGTGGTCGACCGGGCCAATCTCCGCGAAGGCGTGGTCTGGTCGCACCCGCGTGACCAGTTCCCGGCGCTGACCGATGAGGAAAAGGAAGACGATGACAACTTCGACGTGGTCCAGATGATGGCGGAAGACTATATCCGCATGAGCATGGCCCGTCTGGAAAAGAGCGAAGTGCCGGAACCATTCAAACTGGAAACCCTGTCACGCAAGATCATGGTGATCGGCGGTGGGATGACCGGTATGGCCGCGGCCCTGGATGCCGCCAAAGCCGGCTACGACGTGACCATCGTTGAGAAAGAGGCCCAGCTCGGTGGCCAGGCTCTCAATTGGCGCAAACAGCTGCCGCTGGACATACCCTACACCGAACTGATCGACCCCACGGTCAACGACCTGATCAGTGCCGTGGAGGCCCACGAAAAGATTACCGTCAAAACCGAAACGATCGTCGCCCGTCTGGCCGGCCAGCCCGGCGAATTTACGGTGACGTTCAAGAAACCCGGCGAAAAGATCGAGTTCGACTGCCCCTACCCGCTGCCGGAGGAGATGAAGTTCGATGAGGACGGCAAGGAGTACGATGTCGAAAAGCAGAACGAACTCTATCTGGAATACAACGAAGGCAAGCTCGACATCCTGCAGGTCGACCCCGACGGCGCGATGTTTGGTGCCGTTATCCTGGCGGCCGGCTGGCGTCCATACGAGCCGGAGGAGGGTGAATTTGCCCATCTTGGTTTCGGGGAAACCCCGGACGTCGTGACCAACGCCCAGTTTGAAGAAATCGCCAAAGCGGGCAAGATCAAACGCCCGTCGGACGGCAAGGAAGCCAAAAGTGTTGTTTTCATCCAGAGCCCGGGCCAGGGCAATGACAACGATTTCTCCTACACCGGCGCGGTGACCAGCATGGTCGCTCTCAAGCAGGCCAAGTACGTCCGCGAAGATTATGCCGACGGCAAGGCCTTCGTGATCTACCAGCACATGCGGACTCCCGGCCTCCAGGAGAATTTTTACAAGAGCCTGCAGCAGGACCCGGGCATCTTCCTGACCAAAGGGGATGTGACTCAGGTCGCCAAGAACGGCAACCGCCTGGTCGTCGACGCCGCCGACACCCTGCTCGGCAAAGAGATCCAGATCAAGGCCGACATGGTGGTTCTGGCCGCCGGCATGGTCCCGGTGACCAACGATGATCCGGTTGTCAATATGGCGTATCGCCAGGGACCGGCCTTCCGCGACATCGGCGACTGCGGCAACTACGTGGACTCCAACTTTATCTGTTTTCCGTACGAAACCCAACGGACCGGGATTTACGCCGCCGGGGCTGTGCGGCGCAGCATGACCGTGGAAGACTCCGTGGAAGACGCCGCCGGCGCCGCCCTGAAGGCCATCCAGTGCCTCGAGTCGGTTAACCGCGGTATGGCGGTTCATCCGCGCTCCGGTGACCTGACTTACCCGGACTTCTTCTTCCAGCGCTGCACCCAGTGCAAACGCTGCACGGTGGAATGTCCGTTCGGCGCCCTGGACGATGACGAGAAAGGCACCCCCCTGCCAAATCCAACCCGTTGTCGGCGCTGCGGTACCTGCATGGGCGCCTGTCCGGAACGGATTATCGGGTTTGCCGATTACAACATCGACAGCATCGGCTCCATGGTCAAGGCCGTCAACGTCCCTTCAGAGGACGATTTTGATGATCCGCCCCTGCGGATTCTCGGCTTGGTCTGTGAAAACGACGCCCTGCCCGCCCTGGATATGGCCGGCATCAAGCGCCTGGGCTACAATGCCAACGTACGCATCATCCCGATCCGCTGCCTCGGCAGTGTAAATGTGATCTGGATCAAGGACGCCCTGGCCCAGGGTATGGACGGCGCCTTCCTGCTGGGCTGCAAACACGGTGATGACTACCAGTGTCACTTTGTCAAGGGCAGCGAATTGGCCGATATTCGGATGAAGAAAATCGGAGACGCGCTCACCAGCCTGGCGCTCGAGGAAGAGCGGGTGGCCCAGTTCGAGATTGCCATCGATGAATATCACAAGGTTCCGCAGATCATTAACGAATTTGTGGAAATGGTGGAAGACCTCGGTCCGAACCCGTTCAAGGGATTCTAATCCGGGAATGGTGACTCAGAACTTTAACTATATTGCAACTGCCGATTCAGGAGGATTGATATGGCGGAAAAATATCTTGTAGAACCTGATGTGGGGTTTATCGAAGAAGTTGCCGGACTCGGAGGTCAGGACCTGAAGAAGTGTTATCAGTGTGCGACCTGCTCGGTGGCCTGCCCGATAGCCCCGGAAAACAAACCGTTCCCCCGGAAAGAGATGATCGCAGCCGGTTGGGGACTGAAAGACAAACTGGTGGGCAATGCCGACATCTGGCTGTGCCACAACTGCGGGGACTGCACGTCCCGATGCCCGCGTGGCGCCAAACCGGGTGATGTGCTCTCCGCGGTGCGTGCCTACGCGGTGGCCGATTACGCTACCCCCCGGGCCATTGCCAAGATGGTGCCCCAGCCTGCGAAGCTGCCCATCTTGCTGGGTATTCCCACGGTGATTTTTATCATCGCCGCTATTTTGACCAAGGTCATTTTTGGTGACCAGGGCGATATCATCTGGCAAAGTCATTTCATCCACAACTATCTGGTGGACATCATCATGATCCCCACCTTTTTCGGTGCCGTGGGTGTCTTCGCTCTGGGCCTGAAACGTTTTCTGGCCGATATCCATGCCAACGCCCTGGCCGAAGGTAAAACCACCAAGGAAAAGATCGATCCGGCGGGATTTGTCAAGGCGGCGATCACCGTGGTCACCACCGTTTTGAAGCACAGCAAGTTCAACGAGTGCACGGATAACAGAGACCGCAGCACGGCCCACATGATGGTGCTCTACAGCTTCATCGGGCTGTTCATCGTGACCAACTGTTTCTTTATCGCCGAGTGGATCCTGCACATCGAAGGCCCCTACCGCCAGATAAACCCTGTGAAATGGCTGGGTAACGTCAGCGGGGTCGCCCTGGTCATCGGCTCTTTGCTGCTGATCAAGAACCGGATGAGCAAAGAAGACCAGGTCACCAGCTATTGGGACTGGCAGTTGCTGGTGCTGGTCTTCGGGCTGGGCATTACCGGGATGGGCACCCAGATGACGCGGCTGGCCGGCATGGCGGGCCCGACGTATTTTATCTACTTTATTCATCTGGTGCTGATCTGGTGTCTGTTTGCCTACACGCCGTTTTCAAAACTGGCGCATCTGGTATACCGCACCGTGGCCATGACCTACATGGAATGGGCTGAACGGAAATAAGCTACATTCCTTATTTTTAATAACGAAAAGGGGAGGCTGATCGCGGCCTCCCTTTTTTATGGGCAGACCCAGAAATCGGGATCGGTATCGACTTCCGTCGCAGTATTAACAGGCGGTTTTCGATTCCGATCCCGATCCCGATTTCGATTTCGATTTCGAATAAGACACCGAATATGAACAAAAAAAGGGGAGATACCTTACGGCATCTCCCCTTTGCAGTTTCAAACGTTCGCTGTTAAGCGGTTTCTTTCTAATTAACCACCGGTAGCAGCGGCGTGGGTCTTGATTTCGACCTTCTCTTCCAGGTTTTCGTAGTAATCGCGCAGAATCACGATAACCTCATCACGCCCGAAGTGATCCGGCAGGTCGCCGCCTTCGGAGAGCATTTTACGGAGCATGGTACCGGACAGCAGGACGCGGTGCTCTTTGTCATGCGGGCAGGTTCTCAGGGAGGCCATGCCGTCGCACTTGTAGCAGTAGAAGGTCCAGTCGATCTTCAGCGGCTGGCACACCAGGGCTTTGCCGGGTTCGGCCGGCGTCGGGATTTTGTCGAAGATGGTCTGGGCTTCAAACATGCCGTAGAAGTCACCCACACCGGCGTGGTCGCGACCGATGATCATCCGGGAACAGCCATAATTCTGGCGGAACACGGCGTGCAGGAGGCCTTCACGGGGACCGGCGTAACGCATATCCAGCGGGTAGCCGCCCTGAACGACGTTGTCTTCCACAAAATTGTGTTTTACCAGGGCATCGATACATTTCACGCGAACTTCCGCGGGAATGTCACCGGGTTTGAGGTTTCCGACCAGGGAGTGAATATAGGCGCCGTCGCAGACTTCGATGGCGATCTTGCACAGGTATTCATGGCTGCGGTGCATGGGGTTACGCAGCTGCAGAGCGGCCACGTCGACCCATCCGCGGTCCTCGAATATCTTGCGGGCTTCGGCGGGGCGATGGTAGATCCCGGCGTACTTGGTGGGATATTCGCCTTCGCTGAGCACCTTGACGGGACCGGCGAGGTTGAACGGTTTCTCTTCCATAACCATCTGGACGCCCGGGTGGTCTTCTTTGGCGATCTTCCAGAATTCCTCAGCGGTCGGGGTGCCTTCGCCCATGTAAACCTTTTCACTTTCCCAGGTCTTGTCGGCGTCGGTCTTTTCGAATTTTTCGGTGACCTGCATGGTGGCCATGATCTCATCGCCTTCAGGATCGTACAGGGCAATTTCGTCACCGGAATTGATGGCCTCGGCGTCTTCCTGGGAAACGTCCAGGGTTACCGGAACGGGCCAGAAGGTGCCGTCGGCAGTCAGGAAGTCTTCACAGACACCTTTCCAGTCGGCTTTGGTCATGAAGCCGGTCAGGGGGCTGAAGCCGCCGTTGCCGATCATGATCAGGTCGCCTTTGACACGTGGGGAGATTTCTACTTTTTTGAGGCCTGCTGCCTTGGTCTTTTCTGCCTCGAGCTCCGCACCTTCGAGCAGGCAGATGGTCAAACCTTTCCCGCCATGGGGTTCTACGAGTTTTGCCATTTGCTTACGTCTCCTTTCAATGATAGTTTATTCGCGATCGCTTTGGCTACGATCAGATTTGTTTCGGATACAAAACGATACCATTAATAGGGATAGGTAAAAATGTCAAGAGCAATCAGGGGCTCTACCGGCTAAATGAACGGCGCCCAAAATCCGGCCAGCGGGATTCTGAATTACTTTGACAGAGACGGCGTTTTGCAATAGTGTCCCTGATCTCGAGACCGGTTGCGCCTGAATTCAAGCACCCCTGAATTGAACACGGCCGGCCCAGACACAGCTACTATGGATTCCAGGCAGACTCACGACAGGACATAAAGATACATGCAGTTGTCAAAACAACAGCGAGCGGCAGTTGAGCACAACGGAACGCCGGCCCTGGTGGTTGCCGGCGCCGGCAGCGGCAAGACCCGGACGCTGACGGCCAAATTCGCACACCTTATCGAGCAGGGGTACGATCCGGAACGGATCCTGGCGATTACCTTCACCAACAAGGCCGCCGATGAGATGAAATTCCGGCTGATGCGCCAGACCGGGCTGCCCCTGGCTAAATTCCCCTGGGTGCGGACCTACCATTCCGCCTGCTTTATAATCCTGAAAGCACATTGTGAATTGCTGGGGTTCAAACCGCCCCTGCAGGTATTTGCTGAATACCAGCAGAAAAAAACACTGCAGGAATTGCTTGTGGGGCGCCTGAACCTGGATAAAAAGCACACCCCGGTAATCCTGGCCGAAATTTCGCGCGCCAAGAATTCCGGCAACCCCGGGGCTTATTTCGATCGCTGCCCCAAGGTGGCCAACATCCACCTGGCGGACGCCTATGACCTTTATGCCGGGGCCCTCAAGTCCAAAAACGCTGTTGATTTTGACGATATCCTACTCCTGACCCGGGAAATATTAAAAGCCAACGATGCAGTCCAGGACCACTACCGGGAGCTGTTCACTTATGTGCTGGTGGACGAATACCAGGATACCAACGATCTTCAGGAAGAGATCACCCGGTTGCTGGTGAAAGACGGCCACCTGTTCTGTGTCGGGGATGACTGGCAGGCCATCTATTCCTTCCGGGGTAGCAACGTGGACCATTTTTTAACTTTCCAGAACAAGTTCCCCGGCGCCCGGATATTCAGGCTGGAACAGAACTTCAGATCGGCGGACGAGGTGGTGCAGCTGGCTAACGAGCTGATCGACTACAACGACAACCGCATGGAAAAACAGTGTTTTTCCGAGAAGAAGGGCGGCGTGGTCGAACTGCACGAATTCTTCGACGAGCGCCAAGAGGCCCGGTGGGTGGCCCGCAAAATCAATACGTTGAAATCCATGGGGATCCCCTATGAGCAGATGGCGGTCCTCTACCGGACCAAATTCTGCTCTTTGGCGTTTGAGCAGATGTTCCGGGCCCTGCGGGTGCCGTACCAGATGCTGGGCGGCAAGGGTTTCTTCGATCGCAAGGAGATCATGGACATCAACTGCTACCTGTCAGCCGCGGCCTTTCCCCAGGACGATGTCAGTTTTGAGCGCATTGTCAATATTCCCAAACGGGGCATCGGGCCGGGGACGATCAAGAAAATCGCCCGGCTGAAAACCGGCACCTCCGGACTTCAGGATGCCGCCCGTCAGGCCCTCGAGGAAAAAATTCTGACACCCAAAATATATGGGGCACTTCAGGAGGTCGTGCAACTGCTCGATGAGATCCGCGTGATGGCGCCAGCGGAGGCCATGGCCGTCGTTATCGACCGGGTCGGTTACCTGGACTACCTGTTGAACTACGCCCGGGGCAATCCCATGGACCTGACCGCGCGTGAGGAAAACCTCGACCAGTTGATCTATGCCGCCTCCCAAAAAGAAACGCTTTACGATTACCTAGAGGAAGCGGCCCTGATCCGGGAGGACCGGGGCGATGAGGACGATGGGCAACCTTACGGCGTGAACCTCTCCACAGTTCATGGGGCCAAGGGATTGGAGTTCGGCGTTGTGTTTGTGGTCGCCTGCGAGGAACAGCTCTTTCCACACTGGCGATCGCTGGATACAGAGGCCGGCCTCGAAGAGGAGCGCCGGTTGATGTACGTCTCCATCACCCGGGCCGAGAAATATCTCTACCTGAGTTCGACGGAACTGCGCAAAGGGCAGTTCAATCAGCGCAGTCGATTTATCGATGAGATCGCGCAACACATCAATTAATGTTTGACCACCAGACCATAATTAGACGCGGTTTTTAAAAAGCCTTTTGACATCTCCTCCCGGCCTGTCTTACAGTTGCCCTGCTCAGCTAAGGGAGCAGACCGGTTCCGACGGATCGATTCCAACCCCGCATGCCTATCCGCTTGTCTAAAGGAGGCATATGCGCGCCATCACCAAGGTTATTTCGGTATTGCTAGCGCTGATGATCGTGTTGTCGTCCGGTTCCATCCTGCCTGCCGACGATGGAACAGTGACGGGTACCATAAGTCTGGAAATAGACGGGCGTTTGGAGCCGGGGAATTGGATCAGACTTCTGTTGGTCACCGACAAGGTAAAAATGCCGGAAACCGATACCGCGCACAAGCCCTCCCATCCGGCCTATTTTGACGTCATCAGCACCCTGCATTCGGGGTTTTATATCCAGGTTCAGAACCGGCTGCCCGAAAAAGGCTTCCTCTATGCCAGCACCCTATCAACGGATGAGGGCACGTTTAAATTTCCAGCAGTCGCCCCGGGCGATTACTTTGTGGTTGTGACCTACCCGGGTATGATCCGCGGATACAAAGTCGCCTGGCAACTTCCGGTCAGGGTAGCCGCCGGGAAAACCAGTCACCTCGAATTGAATCGTTCCAATCTCGCCCTGCCGACGGCCAGGCGGTAAGCACGGGTTCTTTCCCGTTGACAGGGACGGCGCACTTTATGTATGTATTGTGAGCGTATGCTCACAATACAGGGACGCCTATACCTGTTCGATACTGGAGGGAAGATGGGGTTCGGATACATGGGGCAGGTACTCTGGGTCGATTTGGGTACCGGCAAGATGACTGCGGAAAAAGTACCCGAAGAGGTCTATCGGCAATACCTGGCCGGTGCAGGCTTGGGCGCGCATTTTCTGTATGACCGTATACCGGCCAATGCCGATCCGCTGGGACCGGAAAATATACTCGGGTTTCTGTCCGGTCTCCTCACCGGCAGCGGCAGTCTTTTTACTGGCCGCTGGATGGTGGTGGGCAAGTCTCCCCTCACGGGTACCTGGGGGGATGCCAACTGCGGGGGCAACTTTGCGCCGGCCATCAAACGCTGCGGGTTTGATGGCATTTTTTTTACCGGCATCAGCGCCCGACCGGTGTATCTGTGCTTCGATAAAGGGCGAGCGGAACTGCGGGATGCCGGTGAGGTGTGGGGTCGCGATACGGTTGACACGGAAACATTTCTTAAACAAACCGCCAAATGTGAACATCCGCGGGTAGCCTGCATCGGCCCGGCCGGGGAAAAGCTTTCCCTGATAGCGGGAATCGTCAATGACGGCGGCCGGATTGCCGCCCGCTCCGGGCTGGGGGCCGTCATGGGTTCCAAGCGTCTCAAGGCCCTGGTTTTAGGCGGCAGTGCCCGGATACCCGTGTACGATCGCAGCGCAGTCAGGGCTCTGACTTTGCGCTGCAATGAAACTGCTTCCTTCCAGCCCCCCTTCGTGTCCGGTGAAATGACCCCCCATCTGGGCGCTCTCATGCGGGCCCTGCCGGCCCAGGTCGCCATAGATGGAATGCTCTATAAGATCATGCTGCGCAAGTGGGGTACCGTGAGCATGAACCAGATGTCCATCGAGATGGGCGATGCCCCGATCAAGAACTGGAAGGGATCCAACGAGGATTTTGGCCCGGAGAAATCGGCGGCCATCAGCCCAGATGCCTTTGCCGGCCATACGATCGTCAAATATCATTGCTACTCCTGCCCCCTTGGATGCGGCGGCATTTGCCGCAAAGACGGGCAGGTGGAAACCCACCGGCCCGAGTACGAGACGGTTCTCTCCCTAGGCGGCCTGGTCATGAACCACAATGCCGACAGCATCTTCGTCATGAACGATATGCTCAACCGCGCCGGTATGGATACGATCTCGGCCGGCGGCACGTTGGCCTTTGCCATGGAGTGCTGGGAGAAGGGCTTGCTGTCGGCCGAGGACACCGGGGGGATCGACCTGGCCTGGGGCAACAGCGACGGCATGATCGCCCTGCTGGAGAAAATGATTCAACGGGAGGGAATCGGTGACCTGCTGGCCGACGGTACCCGCCAGGCCGCCCGGCGCATTGGGCGGAATGCGGCCGACTATGCCGTGCACGCCGGAGGCCAGGAAATCGGCATGCACGATGGGCGCTTCGATCCCGGATTTGCCCTGCATAATTGTGTGGAGCCGACCCCCGGACGGCACACCATTGGCTCGCAGTTGTACTATGAGATGTTTCAGCTCTGGAAGCGCGTGCCGGATCTGCCGAATGTCAACTTCCTCTACTTCAAAGACAGCAAGTATGATTTCGACGCGGAAAAAGCCCGGGCCGCGGCCGCCTGCAGTTGCTTTATGAATGTGTTGAACGGCGCCGGCGGCTGTCTCTTCGGTGCTTTTCTCGGGGTGCACCGGCTGCCAGTTTTCGAGTGGCTCAATGCGGCAACCGGTTGGACGTACACGCCGGAAGCATATATGGCGACCGGTAAACGTATCCAGACTTTGAAACAGGCCTTCAACATCAAGCATGGCATCAACCCGGCGGCCAATGTTATGAATGCGCGGGCCCTGGGACGGCCGCCATTGGAGGCCGGGGCCAATGCCGGCCGGACCATCGATATCGAAACCATGATGCGGGGTTACTGGCGACAGTTCGGTTGGGACGAGCAAACCGGTCACCCGCGGTTGGTCGGGAAAGGGACCGGCTGATGGCATTTTTTATCACGGATAGATGCATCGGATGCGCGGTGTGTACCAAGGTATGCCCGGCGGGCGCCATATCCGGGCTACGCAACAAGCTCCACCGGGTGATCGCGCAATTGTGCTTTGATTGCGGGGCCTGTGGTCGGATCTGCCCCCACGGGGCGGTATTGGACGCGGAGCGCAATCGCGTCCAGCGCATCCGGTTTAGAAAAAAATGGCCCAAACCGGTCATCGTGCGGGCCAAGTGCATCTCCTGTAAAATCTGCCTGGACGCGTGCCCGACCGCCTGTTTCGATTTGGACTATACCCAGGATACCAGCGACACCATGGGTTATCCGATCCTGGCGCGGCCGCGTAAATGCATTGCCTGTGCGTTTTGCGAGATCGAGTGCCCCGTAGATGCAATTCATATGGAAATACCGGCAATGTAAAACCAGGGCGCGCCAACCGTTGGCCGAAGTTCCAAATCAAGTCCAAATCCTTACCTTCAGTCTACAAGCGATCCTACCCGGTCGACATCGACCCGATCAGGGAGCGGATCCAAAATAGAAACATTCCTTACGGGGGACGATTCCCCGCCGCTTGTTGTGGGCAGCGTTCAATCAGAGCCCAGCCGCGATTTTAACCTTGTATAGAGAAACCGGCCGATATCGTCTATTTCCGATGATACTTGGCCGTGCTTCACATCGGTGATGTCCAGGTAAATCCAGTTCGTTGCCGGGTAGCTGTCTTTGGCTGGATCGATATAAACGGACTGGTAGACATTGCGACCCAGGAGGATGACGGTAAAGTCCGCCGCAGTGCACGTGTCCCGGACGACTTGGGCCGCGTTCGCGGGATAGATAACCAGGGGTCGCGTGCTCAGAGAACGAAAACTGATCTTGCTTGCTGTGAGATTTTCCAATTGCTGCGCAGCCGGTCCAGCTGGATCCACATCAGTCTTTTTCAGCGCCTGCCGAACATTGTCTTTCAGCACCGCCAATATGTCCCGTTTCAGGTTGTCGACAGCTGCCAGGTAGGCATCGGAGGGTATGAAGCCACCACCACTCGGACTGAATTCCCGGGTCATCGATGGTAGAAAAGCGATCACCATGGCATCGCCAGCGGATGAGGTGTCCATTGGTTTGCAGGCGGCATCGCGATAACTGGCCCGCGCGATGAGCTTTGCAGTCAGGGGCTCATTTTTCAATATCCCGGAGCGCGTGAAAGCGGCCACCAGAAATGGACTGGTGAGGCTGTCAAAAAGCCAGGGCTTCGATTTGAAGACAGACTGTAACAGCCGACATTCCGCACGCGTCAGGTTCATGGCCGTCAGTTCCGCCCGGGTCGCTTCCCGCTCGGAATTTTGCAACAGAGGTTGATGATTCAAGAGCGCCTGGAGGGAGATTTTGCGACCGGCTTGAATTCGTTTGAGCAGCATCAGTCGCAAAGCAACGAGTTCGGAGGCCGGATAGAGGCTGGTCGCATAGGTGCCAGCAAATTGACTCATTTCCGGGGCGTAATGGTAGAGGACTTTCGAAAGGCCCAGGATGTTGGGATCGTTGACCATGATGGTGGTCTTATTGCTTTCAGGATCGGACATGATGCCGGCAATACGGTCAAGGTCAAAATCCTGATCCAGGCCGCGGCTGCGCCACCGGGTCCGATTGCCGGGGTCGCCCGCTTGTCCCAAGACCACCTGCATCAGATAGGCCAGGATTTCTTCCCCATACTGGTGGGATAGACTGCTGCCCGTGGTGGTCGGGTGTGTCTCGGGTGTCGGCATGGCCATGCAGCCGGAAAGAATGAACAGACCAGCGCCGACAATAAGTGAAAGGCGTGCTTGCTGTGTCATGACAATTGTCTAATTAGACGGTTGCAGCCCGGGAGGCAACCCTTAAAAGCGGGTATCCGATTTCGAGGTAGCTGATATCGGCTGCTATAAAACAACCCCCTGGTGATACACCAGGGGGTTGTTTTGATCAAGTGGCGGAGAGAGAGGGATTCGAACCCTCGGTGGAACTTTCGCCCCACACTCGCTTAGCAGGCGAGCGCCTTCAGCCAGCTCGGCCATCTCTCCGGGAAACCTCTGGAAAACATTCCCTTTCACCGTATGCCTGCGTTGGGCTCAAAGTTAAATCCTCGAAATACTATATGTATTCCTCCGGTTTAACTTCTCGCCCGCCTTGGCCTCCGGCGAAATTGAACGCTTTCCAGAGGTTTCCACCTATTTACTTTTTCGAAATATAGATCCAATCTTTGGCGGAGGGAGTAGGATTCGAACCCACGGAGCTTTCGCTCAACGGTTTTCAAGACCGCCGCCTTAAACCACTCGGCCATCCCTCCCGAGACAAACCAACTTTTTATCATTTATCATCGTACAGGTCAACGAATAAGCCCTCATTTTTTTCATCCGGAGACAGTATTTCTGCCGATGCGCGCCGGCTGAATTGCAATCTTATCAGAAAGGAAAAAATCTTGATTTTGGATGTTGACAGACTGAGGTTTTTATGGTTTTCCCAAAAAAAATCATACCAACCCAGCGGGCAGATTGGAGGCAACAGATATGAAGCAAAGATTTTCGATATCCCGAAACACCGGGGGCGAACAGATCGTCATCAAGGAGTACGCCGAGTTGGACAAGGGCGTCTATTCGCTGCTGTGTGAGGCGTCTTATGCGGTCCAAGCCGTTAAAGCCGCGTTGGCCAAGGGCCCATGGCATGTGATCACCCTGCTCAGAACCGAGAGTTTTTTCCCTACCAGTTATTTTGCGCAAAAATTGACGGCTTCATTGGACGATTTTCTCCAGCAGGAAAGCGGTGACACGATCAAAATTGAGGTGGACGATGCCGAATGTATCCGTACCCTGAGCAAGGTTGTTGCCGACGAAGAGAATGGGCGTATCGACGATCTGTTGGATGTGGATGCTGACGAAATTATAGAGGACGATCAGCCCGTCGGGAAATTGGATGCCCCCATAAAAATTGCGGAAGATGAAACCACTGAAATCAGCAATTCACTTTAAGCGTCACGATGAAAGCAGGCAGCGGCCCGGACGCCGGGCTGCTCAGGCTGTCGGTAATGAGGGCCTTCCTGCTCCGATAGGATAGCCAGCGCGCTTTTGTCAAACCCGTTTTAAATCCTCGAAATAGTAGTTTTTTCAATCCTTAAGGGCCCATCGAACATGGTTCCCCGAGTTGCAACCAGCGTCAACCTTCACCAGGCAGGCCCTTTTCTCGCGGCGTGAGGCCGTTGTCGCATAAGATAACTATTGACTTGTAAAGCGTTTTTAGCTTAGAAAACTAGACCGCATTCAGTTACTAATTATTAGTTATTGGGTATGGTTTAAGGCGAGCTCAGGCATAGTTGCATTAAGGCCACTTATAAATAGCATCAAGGAGGTGCAGATGGAACAGGAAAAAGCATTTTATGAAAGGTTGAAAAGTAAGGGCGTATCGCGGAGGGACTTCATGAAGTATTGTACCGCCCTTACCGCGACCATGGGGTTGTCGGCATCCTATGTCCCCAAAGTCGCCGAAGTATTTGCGGCTCCGGCCCAGCGTCCACCGGTCATCTGGCTGCATTTCGGCGAGTGTACGGGCTGTTCGGAATCATTGCTGAGGTCGAACTACCCCTTCATCGACGAGTTGGTGCTTGAGATCCTCTCGGTCGAGTACCACGAGACGGTCATGGTCGCCGCAGGACACCAGGCCGAGGAGAATCTGCACGCGGCGGTCAAGAAGTATAAAGGCAAGTTTATCTGCGTGGTAGAAGGCGCCGTTGCCACGAAATACAATGGCGGGTACGGTAAGGTTGGCGGACGAAGCTTTCTGGAAATTGCCAAGGAAGTTGTTCCCCAGGCGGCTGCCACCATTGCCATTGGAAGCTGTGCCACCTATGGCGGTATCGCCGGTGCCGCTCCCAACCCGGGTGGATACGTAGGGGTCGGCGAAGCGATCGGTGCCGCCACCCTCAATATCCCCGGCTGTCCGCCGAACCCGATCAACCTGATCGGTACGGTGGTCAACTACCTGCTGCTCGGTAAACTGCCGGCCCTCGACGACAAGGGTCGTCCGCTTTTTGCCTACGGGAAAACCGTTCACGACCTGTGCCCGCGCCGGTCCCACTTTGAAAATGAGGAGTTCGTCACGGAATTCGGCAGTGAAGAAGCTGCCAACGGCTACTGCCTCTACCAGGTGGGATGCCGGGGACCGGAAACCTACAACAACTGCCCGGTCGCCAAGTTCAACGATGGCACCAGCTGGCCGGTGGAGGCCGGACATCCCTGCATCGGCTGCAGTGAGCCGAAATTCTGGGATACAATGACACCGTTCTACGAGGAAATGTAATCAGATTAGACGTTAAATTCTTTTCAGAAGAAGAGAGGAGATAATATGGGTAAGAGAATAATGATTGATCCGATTACAAGGATCGAAGGTCACCTTCGTATCGAGGTGGAAGTGGCCGGCGGTAAAGTTGTAAATGCCTGGAGTTCCGGCCAGATGTTCCGGGGCATTGAAATCATGCTGCAAGGACGGGATCCCAGAGATGCCCATCACTTCGTGCAGCGCTCATGCGGCGTCTGAACGTACATCCATGCTCTGTCCTCGGTGAGGGCAGTCGAAGACGCTGTCGGCGTCCAAATTCCCGACAATGCCAGAATCCTCAGAAACCTCCTGCATGGTGCCCAGTACCAGCATGACCACATCGTTCATTTCTATCACCTGCATGCGCTTGACTGGGTGGATATCGTCAGCGCGCTTTCCGCCGACCCCAAGGCGACCGCAACCCTGGCGGACAATATCAGTGCAGCACCTTATGGCGGTACCGTATATTTCAAGGGCGTTCAGGACCGCCTGAAAAAATTTGTCGCCAGCGGCC
>Ga0056121_1000010_pt1 | contig 145041 bp, 114 predicted proteins | sample WorMetHEROISLAND_FD_83872 | JGI IMG/M metagenome (GOLD analysis project Ga0056121, IMG submission 83872) | Marine gutless worms symbiont microbial communities from Max Planck institute for Marine Microbiology, Germany - Olavius sp. 1 HERON ISLAND ...
AATAAACAAAACCCGATTTTAAAGGCCCTGACAGGTCAAAGACCAAGGCGGAAAGAAAAGTTAAACCGGAGGAATATTGGAATATTTCGAGGATTTAACTTTTCGGCCCAACGCCGGTATTTGACCTGTCAGGGCCTTTAAAATCGGGTTTTAGGCGTGGCCCGGTGTTTCTGAGAGTAGCGCCGGATCCACCCCCATCTGACGCAGCGCATGCTCCCAGCGCATGGAAATGTCGGTTTTGAAGATGATGTCGCAGCTGGCGGCTCCGGTCAACCAGGCATTCTCAAGCAGCTCGTCCTCCAGTTGCCCCGGTCCCCACCCCGCGCAACCGAGGGCGATGAGAAAATCATGTGGTCCCTCGTTGCGGGCGATGGCGGCCAGGATGTCCACCGTATTGCTGATTGCCAGGTTTTCCGAGATCGGCAGGCAGCCCTGCCACCCAAACGGCTGACCATGCAGGATGAAGACTTCATCCATATGAACCGGCCCACCGATATGCACCGGAATTTGTTCGGCATCTACCGTAACATCCAATTTCAGCTCGGTGAAGATGTCGTTGGCCGACAGCAAGGCATGGAGTCGGTTTACGATCACCCCCAGGGCTCCCTGGTCATTGTGTTCCGAGATGCAGGTGACCGTTTGGAAGAAATTCGGATCGGCCAGGGCCGGCATGGCAACAATGAACTGACCAGACAGCGTCTGAGGGGCATTAATATTCATATGAGTCTCCTGATTCCCCTGAGTGTAATGCTGGACACGCCATCTGTCAATTCTACCTGAGGCTATCTCAATAATGTCTTCCCGTCGGGCGTCTTGTCCGGGATCGCCTAAGGCGAAGAGGTAAGCGCGCAGAACGTAGATTGATTGAACCAATCTTCAGCCTTCGCTGATGCCATAACTGATCAAGGCTGCTGGGAGCCGCGCTTGCCTGTCGGGCGACTTGTCCTGCGAAGCGCGCAGAGCGAAGTTGGAAGCTTCTGGTGTAGGCTGATCCGGCAACTTGCTTGTCGGGTGTAGCTTTCAGCGTAGACCGATCCTGCGTCGCTTGGAAAGCGAAGCGGGAGCCCGCAAAGCGCGAACGGGACCTTGAGCCACAATCCTATTCTTGAGCGTGCCTCGCAAAAAACTGCTTGATTTGTTCGACGGTATAGGTCTGCTGGTCGTGGGTAAGCTCCGGGTAAATGGGCAGCGCCAGCGTCTGCCGGGCAGCCTCCTCCGCCACCGGAAAATCACCGGGACCATATTCGAGACCGGCAAAGCACTTTTGCAGGTGTAATGGTACCGGATAATATACTTCGGTTCCGATACCGGCCTCCTGCAGATAGGCGCGCAGTTCGTCCCGACTTTTGGGAACGGCGATGACAAACTGGTTGTAGATGTGCCGCCCTGGCTTCTCAACGGGTAGTTTGAGGTGCGCAGCCAGTCCGGCTCCCTGGAACAGTTCCCGGTAGTTCGCCGCGTTCTCTTGACGTCCGGCGGTCCAGTTGTCCAGGTGTTTGAGCTTGATCGCCACGATCGCCGCCTGGAGCGCATCGAGCCTGAAATTGCCGCCGATGATATGATGATAGTATTTGGGCTGGGCCCCGTGGTTTCTGAGAATCCGCACGGTTTCCCCCAAATGCCGGTCACCGGTAGTCACGATGCCGCCATCTCCGAAGGCCCCGAGGTTCTTGGAAGGGAAGAACGAAAAACAGCCGAAGCTGCCCATTGAACCGGCCCGCCGGCCCTGATACTCGGCGCCGATAGCCTGGGCGGCATCTTCGATTACCGGCAGATGGTAATCGGCGGCAATCTTCAGAATCGTTTCCATATCAGCGCACTGGCCGTATAGGTGGACCGGGATGACGGCCTTTACCTTTTCCCGCTGACCGGCGGACATCGCCTCCAGCGCATGCGCCAGAAGGGTCGGACTGATGTTGTAGGTGTCCGGATCGATATCGACAAAAACCGGCCGGGCGCCCACCCGGGCCACGGCCCCGGCAGTGGCGAAAAAAGTATAGGGGGTGGTGAGGATCAGATCTCCGGAACCAACCCCGAGGGCCATCAGGGCAATGATCAGGGCGTCGGAACCGGAGGACACACCGATTGCATGATCTGTCCGGCAGTAGGCGGCAATATCCTTTTCAAGGCGCTCCACATGCGGGCCCATAATAAAATACTGCGACTCATAAATTTCCTCGGTAACAGCCCGTACTTCCTCCCGGATGAGAGCATATTGTTTCTTCAAATCCAGCAGCGGTACTTGCATGATCGTCCTTTCATAGGGCTACCTTGATTTTGAACCATAAGTTATCTCAAAAAAGTCTTTTGGCCCAATCCTGGCATTGGGCGCTAAATGGGCGCGTAAATCGCCTCCGTAAGGAATATTTCTAATTGTAGGGCGGACCAAATCCTCGAAATACAACAGTATTTACCACGTTAGGCATTGGCTGCGCTGGCACCTCCGGTTCGAATGTAGCACCCGCCTTGCCTGTCCGGCACAGCCTGGAAGGCGTAGACGGGACCTTGAACCAAAATCCGTTTTTTGAGAGAACTTCTAACGCTTTGGCATTGAGCGCTTGGGCAGGTCTGAAACATATCGAAATCAAAAGGCCAAGGAATCATTTTTGTTGATCCCGTTACCGATACCGATTTCGATACCGATGAACGCCGCCCCCTCTTCCGGGCCTGATCACCGGCGTCTCCCCTTGCCGTTGCCCCCATTGCCGTTGGTAACCGCGATCGGGCTGCACTCGGTCGTGACGGCGCGATACCCTAAAAGGCCGTTCACTTCCCTTTCCATCCGGCGGCCCGGCCTTATGCGGAGTGAATCCGGCAGTGCCACGACGGCTTCCGCCTGCCCGGCCTGGAAAAAATGCAGAAAGCCTCTGCAGGTGCCCGGGTGCCGGGTCAGCACGGTATTCATCTGCTGCAGCTGATCTTTTCCGCTATTGGCAAGATCAATCCGGAAATGAACGCTGGCCGTCCAGGTTTCGGCGGCTTTGTCCATGGGAATGATTTCATCGGCTATAATTTTAACCCCGCTTTCCTCTTTCTGGACCTGGCCCTGGACCAGGAGCGGGGTATCATTGACGATGAGATCACTCACCGCGGCATATGTTTCGGGGAAGACCACCACCTCCACGCTGCCCTGCAGGTCGGCCATGGTTACAAATGCCATCAGATCGCCTTTGCGCGTCCGGAGCACACGGCTGGTGCTGACCAGGCCGCCGATGCGGACCGGGGCTTTGTCGTCGCTCTCCTTGATGGCAATGGCATCCGTATTGGTAAACTGATCCAGGACCTCCTCGAACCGGGAAAGCGGATGCCCGGTGATATAAAACCCCAAGGATTCCTTCTCGAAGGCCAGCAACTGCTTTTCTTCCCATTCGGTTATCTCGGGCATGGTCGGCCGGTTGATCGGCTCCGCATCACCGCCGCCTACGTCGAATAACCCCATCTGGGGATCCATTCTCTTTTTCTGGACCAGTTGCCCGTATTCCAGGGCATCTTCCAAAGCAGCCATCATCCGGGCGCGGGGTGCACCGGTGGAATCGAAGGCGCCGCAACGGATAAGGCTTTCAATGACGCGTTTGTTGACCTTGCGCAGATCCACCCGCTCACAAAACTCGAACAGCGAATTGAAAACGCCGCCCGCTTCCCGGACTTCCAGGATCGACTCGATGGCCCCTTCACCGACATTTTTCACGGCGACCAGACCAAAACGAATTTTACCGTCGTGCACGCTGAACTCCAATCCGCTGGAATTGATGTCCGGCGGCAGGACCGTGATATCATGGCTCCGGCATTCGGCAATGAATTTCACCACGCCGTCAATGGAGTGCATTTCACTGGTCAGCAGGGCGGCCATGAACTCGACCGGAAAATGGGCCTTGAGGTACGCCGTCTGGAAGGCGATAAGCGCGTACGCGGCACTGTGCGACTTATTGAAACCGTAGCCGCCGAACTTCTCCATCAGGTCGAAAATTTTCCTGGCTTTATCGGCCGGGGCCTGGTTGGCTACGGCACCGTCGATAAACCGCTGACGGTGTTCGGCCATCTTTTCGACGATCTTCTTACCCATGGCCTTGCGCAGTCCGTCCGCTTCAGCCATGGAGTAGCTGGCCAGCGCCCCGGCAATTTTCATGACCTGTTCCTGGTAAAGAATAACCCCGTAGGTTTCCTCCAGAATCGGCTTGAGCTCAGGCAGATCATATTCCACTGCCCTTCGGCCGTGCTTACGCTCGACGAAGTCGTCCACCATCCCGCTGCCCATGGGGCCGGGGCGATACAGCGCCACCAGGGCGGTTACGTCCCCGAAACTGTTCGGCCGCAAACGGACCAGTAGATCTTTCATCCCGGAGCTTTCCAATTGAAAGACACCGGTCGTGTCTCCCGCGCAGAGCAAGTCGTAGGTTTCGGCGTCGTTAAAATCCAGGTTCCGGATGTCCGGCGGCGTCTTGCCCTGGGCGGCAATCAGGGCCAGGGTTTGGTCGATGACAGTGAGGTTGCGCAGCCCGAGGAAATCGAACTTGACAAGTCCAATCTGTTCCACCCGCTTCATATCGAGCTGGGTGACAACTTCGCCTTTTTTACCCCGATACAGCGGCAGGTATTCGACCAGCGGCCGGTCACCGATCACCACCCCGGCGGCATGGGTGGAGGCGTGGCGCGGCAGTCCTTCCAGGGTGCGGCAGATGGTGATCAGTTCGTTGACCACCGGATTTTCAGCTGCCATGCGGGCCAGTTTGGGCTCTTGTTCAAGGGCTTCATCCAGGCTGATATTGAGCACGTCCGGCACCAGTTTGGCGATCACATCCACTTCGGCCAGGGGAATGTCCAGAGCCCGACCGACATCGCGGATCACCGCCCGGGTTTTAAGCTTTCCGAAGGTGATGATCTGGGCCACGTAATCACCGCCACCGTAGCGGTCCACCACATACTTGAACACCTTTTCGCGGCCATTGATGCAAAAATCTACATCGATATCCGGCATGCTGCTGCGGGCCGGGTTCAGGAATCTTTCAAAAATCAGACCGTGTTCAATGGGATCGAGGTCGGTAATGCCCAAAGAATAAGCGACGATGCTGCCGGCGGCCGATCCCCGGCCCGGTCCGATGGGCACCCCGTTCTCTTTGCCGAACTTGATGAAATCTGCAACGATGAGAAAGTAACCGGGAAATCCCATGTCGTTGATTACCTTGATTTCGTAATCCAGGCGTTCCCGGTACGTTTTTTCATCGATATCCGGATTTTTGGCCTTGATATCGCTCAGGATCTTCTCGAATCCGGCCCTGGCCCGGTCTTCGAAAAGCTGTTCCGCCGTAAGGTCGGAATCAGCTTCGAACTTGGGAAAATGGTAGGTATTGAAATCGAATTCGATCTGACAGCGGTTGGCAATAGCGACCGTGTGGGCCAGCGCCCCGGGATAATCTTTGAATGCGGCTTCCATGTCTGCGGGCGCTTTGAAATAGAGCTGGTCGGTTCTAAATTTGAAGCGCCCCGGGTCGTTCATGGTTTTGCCGGTCTGGACGCACAGCAGGACCTCATGGGCGCGGGCATCCGCCTGATCGAGGTAATGACAGTCATTGCTGGCCACCAGCGGGATGGAGAGCCGGGCACTCATATCCCGGAGTGCCAGATTCACTTTCTCCTGAATATTGATGCCGTTATTCTGAACTTCCAGGAAAAAATTGTCTTCACCGAAGACCCGCTGATACCAGCGGGCGGCTTCATCCGCCTTCTCGATGGCGTTATCTATGATCAGCCGGGAGATTTTACCATGCAGGCAGGCCGACAGGGCAATCAGCCCGTCGCTGTGCGCCTCCAATATCTCGGTATCTATCCGCGGTCTGTAATAGAAGCCTTCCAACTGGGCAGCTGTAGCCAGTTTGCATAGGTTCTGGTATCCGGTTTGATTTTCGGCCAGCAGCACCAGGTGGGCCAGTCCGCGCGCATCCTGACTGGTTTTATCCACCATCCGGCGGGGCGCCACATAACATTCACAACCGATAATGGGCTTGATCCCGGCCTTGAGTGCTTTTTCGTAAAATTCGACCGTCCCGAACATGGTCCCGTGATCGGTAATCGCCACGGAATCCATACCGTACTCGCGAGCCCTCTGGAGCAGAGGGTCCAGCCGGATGGCACCGTCTAGCAGGCTGTACTGGGTGTGTACATGCAGGTGAACGAATGGGGTGGTTGAAGAGGTCATGGCTGGTGTCCAGATATTTCCGGGGTAATTCCGTTATCGTTTTGTGGCGGAGAAGGCTACTCTAAGCGGTAATTCGGCGCTTCCTTGGTTATGATGACATCGTGGACGTGGCTTTCCCGCATACCGGCGGAACTGATCTTGCAAAATTGGGCTTTTTCCCGCAGTTCCAGCAGCGTCCGGCATCCGACGTACCCCATCCCGGCTTTCAGTCCACCGATGAGCTGGTGGATATTTTCAGACAGCAGCCCGCGGAAGGGCACCCGTCCGACGATGCCCTCGGGCACCAGTTTGTCATCGGTCTCCTGCTCGGTCTGGTAATAGCGGTCCTTGCTGCCTTTCTTCATGGCCTCCAATGATCCCATGCCCCGGTAGACCTTGTAGCTCCGCCCCTGGTAGAGAATCAGCTCCCCGGGGCTCTCCTCCGTACCGGCAAACAGTCCGCCGATCATAACACTGTGAGCACCGGCCCCGATGGCTTTGGTGATATCGCCGGAAAACTTAATACCGCCATCCGCAATCAAGGGAACGTCGGTCTTGTCGGCGGCTTCTCGGCAGCTCATAATGGCCGTCATCTGGGGGACCCCGATGCCGGCCACAATGCGCGTGGTACAGATGGAGCCCGGTCCGATACCGATTTTAACGCCGTCCACGCCCGCGTTGATGAGGTCTTCAGCACCGGCGGCCGTGCCGACATTGCCGGCAATCAGCTCAATATCGGGAAACTCGCTTTTCAACTTTTTAACAGCGTCGAGCACATTCTTCGAATGGCCGTGCGAGGTGTCGATCAGAACCACATCGGCACCTTGTTCTACGATGGCCTGGGTCCGCTCCAGCATATCCACCCCCACGCCGATGGCCGCCCCGGCCCGCAGGCGTCCCATGCTGTCCTTGCAGGCGTTGGGGAATTTCTTGATCTTTTCGATATCCTTAATGGTAATCATGCCGGTGAGTCGTCCGGCAGTATCCACCACCAGCAGTTTCTCGATGCGGTGCTTATGCAGCAGTTTTTTGGATTCTTCCAGAGAAATGCCCTCGCTAACAGTTACCAGGTTTTCGCTGGTCATGACTTCGGAGATCTTCTTGTCCAGGCGGGTTTCAAAACGCAGGTCCCGGTTGGTGACGATACCGACCAATTGATCATCTTTAATGACCGGCACGCCCGAAATACGATACTGCCGCATCAGGTTCAGCACTTCGTGGATAGGCTGATCCGGGTGTATGGTTACCGGGTCGATTATCATGCCGCTTTCCGATTTCTTGACCTTGCCCACTTCCGAGGCCTGGGTTTCAATGTCCATATTGCGGTGGATAAAACCCAGCCCACCCTCGCGGGCCATGCTGATGGCGGCCCGGGATTCGGTCACCGTATCCATGGCGGCACTGACAATGGGGATATTTAAGCTGATATTACGTGTCAACTGGGTAACGGTATCCACGTCCTTGGGAAGCACGTCGGAATAGTTGGGGACCAGCAAGACATCATCGAAAGAGTATGACTCTTCAGGTGGGATACGTTTCATTGAATACCTCCAGGTGGATTCGTGCTTGCAGAGGGAAGGCCGCGGCCCGTTCCGACCGCTGTCGGCGGCCGGGCAACGGACCTTGCCGATTTCTGTAGTCCCCCATAAACAGGGGGTTAAGGAGATTTCGGGCTGCCCAGAATGCCCGTTGAAATGTCCGTAATAATGACCATAATAGATACCAGATGAACCGGGCTTTATCAATCCTTTATTTGGCCGTGTAAACATCCTGACCCGGAAGACCAGGATTGGATTGCCCATGGAAAGAGCGTGCAAACAACGCACACTTTACTGGCACGACCGGATTCAGGCTGATAGACGATAGGCTATTGGTCTGTAGGAAAACCTCGGGATATAGCTTTTAGCAGTTAGCGTTTAGCAATTCGTTTTTGCATTTCAGCTAAAAGCGAATGGCTGGTAGCTGAAAGTCCCACCCATGATGCCCAATCATGGGGAGGAACTACCTAACAGTCTTCAGCCTACAGCCTAAACACCTGAAAACGGCTACCCCGGCATCGTCAACTATCTATGGTCCCTTCCCCGACGACCGGGTTTTAAAATACAAATAAATACCATTGAAATAACAAAATAAATGGCGTAAGTGTGGCATCTTGGTACTTGGACAGACTTTTGCTAGGTTGGTGTAAACGATGTTAATCCACATAAATCCCAACAATCCCCAACAGCGCCTGATCGAACAAGTTGTGCAACTTCTGCGTCGCGGGGGCATCATTGCCTACCCGACCGATACCTACTACGGCATCGGCTGCGACATCTTGAACAAGAAAGCCATCGAGCGCATCTACCAACTTCGGCAGCGTAATAAGAAAAAACCCTTCAGCTTCATCTGCTCCAGCCTCAAAAACATCAGTCACTATGCCAAGGTAACCAACTACGCCTACAATAACATGCGGCGCCTGCTGCCCGGGCCGTACACCTTTGTTCTGCCCGGATCGAAACTGGTTCCTAAAATCATGCTGACCAAACGCAAGACGGCCGGTATCCGGGTGCCGGACAACCGGATCTGCATGGCGCTCGTGGAAGCGCTGGGCAATCCGATCATCTCGACCAGCGCCAAAGATGCCGCGGGCGCCATCTTTTACGACGCCTCACTGATCAATGAATATTTCGGCACCCGCCTGGATGCGGTGATCGACGGCGGGTATGTACCGGGTCAGCCCTCGAGCGTAGTCTCCATCATCGACGACACACCGGAGGTCATCAGGGAAGGGGTCGGGGATGTCAGTATCTTCAAATATTAGAGGGGGACTGAGAAAGTCTTTTCGGCTCAATTTCGGGGTAGGGCGCAAAATCCAAGCCCTCGAAATACGATCAGTTCTTCTCGCGTTCGAATTGAACCCCCGTTTTGACTTGGCATAGATCACGAGTGCCTAAGGTGGGTTTAGCGATCTGCGAGGAAGCCATCTCAAAGAAAACATTCTGAGTCAAGGTCCCGTCTTCGCCTTCCAGGCTTCCGTCTTCGCTTTCCAAGCTACGCCGGACAAGACGCCGGATCGGTCTACGCTGAAAACTACGCCCAACAAGTAAGACGCCGGACAGGCAAGGCGGCCGTGAATACTTAAGTGGAGGAATACTGATTGTATTGCGAGGCTCTGATGTTCGCGCCCAACGTAGTTTATCGGCCGTTGCTTAAGCACAGGCTGAAGATTGGATCAAAAGGACTTGTTTTAGATGGCATTTAATTGGCATTCGGCCGATAGACGGCCTCAGCCGCTAATTCCCCTTTCAAAAGACGAACCAGGTAGGTTTTCAATGAGGTGCCCAACAGGTAATCCAGCAAGGAAAACTCGTCCTCACCGACGTATACCGCGGAGACCGGGCCTTCAATACCGCCCATCCGGCCGGCCCACTCAACGGCATCCTCAATATTGCCGAGGCGGTCGACCAGTCCCAGGGCTTTAGATTCCTCACCGGTGTAGATCCGGCCATCCGCCAGCTGGCTGACCTTTTCCGGATTCATTTGACGCCCGGCCACGATATCCTGAATGAACTGCTGGTGGATTTTTTCCGTGAGACTTTCTAAAAGTTCTCTTTCCTCCGCCGTCATTTCCCGCACCGGGGAGCCGGTGTCTTTGTATGATCCGCTCTTCACGACCACGGGTACCAGGCCGATCTTGTCCAGCAGCGCCCGATAGTTGGTGTAGGCCATAATAACCCCGATACTGCCGGTAATCGTCCCCGGGCTGGCAATGATGCCATCCGCAGCCGCAGCGATGTAATAGCCTCCGGAAGCAGCCACGGCCCCCATGGAAGCGACCACCTTTTTCTGGGGCACAGTCTTTCTGATCTCGCGGTAAATTTCCTGGGAGGGCGCCACGGCCCCGCCGGGCGAATCGATACGGACAACGATTGCTTTGATGGTGTCATCCTCGCGCAGCTGTATGATCTGTTCGATGGTATCGCGGGCATCGACAATCATCCCGGTGACCTCCACGATCCCGACTTTCTCACCGAAGTCAAATTCGGCCCGGTCGCCGCCCAGCATGAACAGGCTGGTCAGACCGAGGATAGTAACCGCCGCAATAGATGCAGACACCATGACAAAGAAAAGATAAGGATGTCGACGGGCAAACATGCGTGGGAAACTCCTTTCACTTTAAAAGGTCACAGTCAAACTCAGTATAAACACATCCGGCCCGGATTCAAGTCTTAAGTGGCACGGCAAAATGCTTCCGGTGAAAAACGATGCATCCGACAAAGAGGGGGGTAACCGCAAAAAAACAGGCTGGCGGTAACGATTACCGCCAGCCTGTTTGAACATAGGTTTTGAGCCGATCAGCGCGCGCATGCCCTGCGGCTTGTTTGAACTCAGCGGGCACCCGCTGCCTGGGGCTGCAGGGCTTGCGAGCGAATCTATACTGTACAGATTCCTTGCGGGGAACGCTTCCCGGTAGCAAGCTGCAGGAAGCGTTCAATCCGGTTATTCGGTCGGTTTTTCTTCGGCTGTGTCGTCGTCTGCGGCCGGGGTCTCGGTTTCGGCATCCGGTGCAGCATCCACCGGTGCGGCCGTATCGGCTTCCGGTTCTGTTGCCGGTTCGGTTGCCGGTTCGGTTGCCGGTTCGGTTGCCGGTTCGGTTGCCGGTTCGGTTGCCGGCTCGGTTGCCGGCTCGGCTGCTGCTTCAACTGCCGCTGCGGGGGCCTGTTCCGTATCGGCTGCTTCGGGGGTTGCATCCACATCACCCTCTTCCGGGGCCGCGGTTTCACCCAATTTGCCCTGCAGGTTCTCACGCAGGATCTCTCCGAAAGTGGAGGTCGCCGGTTTCATGTTGTTGACGTACTCGCTGAGCAGGGTCTGATCATCTTCCATATCCAGGCGCTTGATGGAAAGCCCAATCCGTCGCTCGTCGCTGTTGATGTTCATTACCCGGGCGGTAATGAGATCGCCCACATTGTACATGCCAACCGGTGTTTTGATCTTCTCCTTGCTGATTTCCGACACATGCACCAGGCCTTCGATGCCCTCTTCCAATTCCACGAAAACGCCGAAATCGGTCAGGTTCGTAATGGTACCGGTAATCTCCTTGCCGACTTCATAACGCTGGGCAACCGTTTTCCACGGATCTTCAGTCAGGTGCTTGATGCCCAGAGAGAAGCGCTCGTTGGCTTTTTCGATATCCAGGACGATGGCCTGGATGACCTCACCCTTTTTGTAGACTTCGGAAGGATGCTTGATGCGCTTGGTCCAGGAGATATCGGAGATATGGACCAGGCCGTCAATACCCTCATCAATGCCGATGAAGATACCGAAATCGGTAATGTTCTTGATTTTACCCTCGATGGTCGTGCCGATGGGGTATTTCTCGCTGATTACATCCCACGGGTTCGGGGCAACCTGTTTCATGCCGAGCGAGATTCGCCGGTTGTCCGGCTTGATATCCAGGACAATGGCCTCCACCTCTTCACCCACGGAGACAATCTTGGAAGGATGCCGGACCTTGCGGGTCCAGGACATTTCGGACACGTGGATAAGCCCTTCGATGCCTTCTTCGAGCTCCACGAAGGCCCCGTAATCGGTGAGGCTGACGATTTTTCCAGTGATCCGGGATTCGATCGGGTAGCGTTCAGCGGCCGTTGACCAGGGATCCTCGGTCAGCTGTTTCATGCCGAGGGAGACCCGCTCTTTTTCCAGATCCAGGTTGAGGATCTTCACGGTAATCTCATCACCAATGGTGAACAGTTCGGACGGGTGTTTGACCCGCCCCCAGGAGATGTCCGTGATATGCAAGAGCCCGTCTACACCGCCCAGGTCCACAAAGACGCCGTATTCGGTGATATTCTTGACCACCCCCTGAACTTCCTTGCCCTCGTGGATGGACGCCAGGGTGGCGGCCCTTTTGGATTCCCGCTCTTTTTCCAGGATGACCCGGCGGGACAATACAATGTTGGACCGCTTGCGGTTATATTTAAGAATTTTGAACTCGAAGGTCTGGCCGACCATCTCGTCCGGGTTCCGAATGGGTCGCAGATCGGCCTGTGAACCGGGCAGGAACGCCTGCACGCCGATGTCCACTGAAAAGCCGCCCTTGACCCGCGAGGTAATGACGCCTTCCACCTTGTCATCGGCATCGTAAGCCACCTTGATGGCTTCCCAGACCTTGACCTTGGCGGCTTTTTCCTTGGAAAGGACGACTACCTCATTCTCGTCATCCCACCATTCCACCATCACCTCGACGGAATCGCCCAGATTGGCCTCGATTTCGCCTTCATCATTTCGAAATTCGGTAATCCGAATCTGCCCTTCGGACTTGTAGCCGATGTCAACCAGCACATAGTCCTTGTCGACGGAGATAATTTTACCGGAGACGACTTCACCTTCGGCAAAACGTTTGAAGCTTTCTTCATACATCTCCATCAGGCTTTCCATGCTCTCCTCTTCTTCCTCGGGCGCATCAGCCTGATTGTCCAGCATGGACGCGTCTTCCATCTCATCCGGTTCTACTTCTTCTGTTGAATTGTTTGGTTCTAAGTTTTCCATTAAACGAGTATCCCCCTTGACCTATTTTTTTTGCCGATTTCGTTCAGCGGCATAACGGACATGCGTACCAGACTAAATTTGAAAATTCAATGGTTAAGACAAACTTTTTCAAAAATAATGCAACCCCGCTCAACCGAGCAGGGTTATGTAGCGATTCTGGAGTCGATTCCAATGTATTAGAAGCTGTTTCAAAAACGGATTTTGGATCAAGGTCCCGTCTACGCCTTCCAGGCTTCCGTCTATGCTTTTCAAGCTACGCCGGATCGGTCTACGCTGAAAGCTACGCCCAACAAGCAAGACGCCGGCCAGGCAAAGCGGGCGTCATATTCGAACCGGAGGTGCCGGCCCAGCCAATGCCTAACGTGGTAAATACCGAAGTATTTCGAGGATTTGGTCCGCCCTACAATTAGAAGTATTCCCTACGGAGGCGATTTACTCGCCCATTTAGTGTCAAATACCGAGTTTGAGGGCGAAAGACTTTTCTGAAATAGCTTCAGTTAAGGCGTTAGCCGACTTCCTCTATTTTTGCCAGCATGGCTTCGAGAACAGCCTCGATAGAAAGCCGGGTGGAATCGATCCGAAAGGCATCCGGGGCCGGTATCAGGGGGGCCAGTTCCCGGGAGCTGTCATCCTGATCACGTTTGCGCATATCCCGGGTGACATCGTTTAGGGTTTGGCCGGCATTGACGGGCAGTTCCGCAAAACGGCGCTGCGCCCGCGTTTTTGCGCTCGCATCCAAAAAGAACTTAACATCCGCATCCGGAAATACCACGGTGCCCATGTCCCGGCCTTCGAACACGGCGGACTTTTCGCGGCCGAGGTCTTTTTGCACCTTGAGCAGAAACTGCCGGACCACCGGCCGGGCAGAAACGGCCGAAGCGATCATGGTCACTTCCGGGGTGCGAATCTGCCCGGAAATGTCTTCACCATTGGCCAGCAGGCGCACCCCGTCCGGCAGCCGTTCGAAACGCAGTTCCAGCCGCGCACACAATGCTTCCAGATCGGCATCGTCCTGCGAGTCGATCCCGGCCGCGAGGGCCTGCAAAGCGACGGCCCGGTACAATGCCCCGGTATCGATATAGCGAAAACCCAGCCTATCGGCCAGGGCCCGGCTCACCGTGGTTTTACCCGCTCCGGCCGGACCGTCAATCGTAATCAACAATGGTTTCATAGGGACGTCATAAGTTTGAAGTGCCCAAAGTGAACCAAAGTGAGCTAAAGTTCAGGAGTCGTCCTTTGGGCTCCACTTTAAGATAGAATAATGGTTGAACACCTTTACTTTAGATCACTTCAAACTTTAGTTCACTTTAGACACTTGTGTTACTGAGCCGCTTTCTGGCCGGCGGCCACCGCTTCGAGATTCAGCGGGATCAGTTTGGGTTTTCGGGAAAATTCCAATTCGACACTCTTGCGGATCATCTCAAAATCGACGATTTTACTGCGGGCCGCAAAAGCCGACAAGGCCACGATATTGGCTGATCGGACATTGCCGAGATCCTTGGCAATATCATTGACCGGGACCCGCAGTTCGTCCACATCGTCCCGGCCGGCCGGCACGCTGATCAGGGTGCTGTTCACCAGAATCACCCCGCCCGGCTGGATAACCGGGGCGAACTTCTCCAGAGACGGCCGGTTCATGGCCACCAGGTGCCGGGGATTGCGAATGATCGGGGACCCGATGGGCCGGTCGCTGACCACCACGGTGCAATAGGCGGTCCCGCCGCGCATCTCGGGCCCATAGGATGGGACCCAGGCCACCTCAAACCCCTGTTCCATGGCCGCATTGGCAAGAATTTTGGCGCTGAGTAAAATTCCCTGTCCGCCAAACCCGGCAAACATCACTTCGTTTTGCATGCTGTATCCTCCCAACCCGGAAATTCCGGGAAAAAGCCCACTCTATTCGGGGGTTTTATACTCACCCAGTTTGTAATAATCCAACAGCGTTTCTTCGGCCCAGTCCACCGATTCCTGGGGTGTCATGCCCCAGTTGGTCGGGCAGTTGCTGACGATCTCTACGAAGCTGTAGCATTTGCCCTCCATCTGGTACGTAAACGCCTGTTTGAGGGCCTTCTTGGTCTTCATGATATATTTGGGCTTTAAAACGGTCTGGCGCACCACATAACCGGGTGTGACCAGAGCAGACAGCAGTTCGGCCATGCGGATAGGCATGCCGACATCCTCCACATTCCGGCCGAACGGCGATGTGGACGTCCGCTGTTTGGGCATGGTGGTGGGCGCCATCTGGCCGCCGGTCATTCCGTAAATGGCATTGTTCACGAATATCGTGGTGAACTTCTCACCGCGGTTGGCCGCATGCACGATCTCGCCCATGCCGATGCTGGCCAGGTCGCCATCGCCCTGGTAGGTAAACACCATCAGGTCCGGGCGCACACGCTTGATACCGGTCGCCATGGCCGGCGCGCGGCCATGGGCAGCCTCCTGGAAATCAAAATTGAAATAATTATAGGCCAGAACCGCACACCCCACCGGGGCTATCCCGACGGTGCGGCCCCGAATGCCCAGTTCGTCGATGACTTCCGCTACCAGCCGATGAATCACACCATGGGTACAGCCGGGACAATAGTGCGTCGGCGTGTCGTAAAGCGCCTGAGGCTTTGCAAATGTCTTTCCCATTATCTTGACTCCTTCATTGGCGCCGTGTCGTTTCAACACGGCGATTGTATTCTACGAACCGATAAACGACCGGACGGCTTCCATCACTTCCTCCGGGGTCGGGACCTCACCGCCGCATTTGCCGTACCACTCGACCGGGCATTGTCCCAAGACGCTGAGCCGGACATCTTCCAGCATCTGCCCCATGTTCATTTCCACGCTGACTGCCACCTTGCAGCCGTCTTTACCCGCGGCTTCATGGATGGCCGCTTCGGGAAAGGGGAACACGGTCTGGGGCCGGATCATGGCCACTTCCAGGCCCTCTTCCTTGAAATTGTCGATGGCTGTGCGGCAGACCCGGCTCATGGTGCCGTAGCTCACGATCAGGGCCTGATAGTCGCTCTCGATGTTGTACGTCTTGTAGCGCACCTCTTCGGCCTTCATTTTTTCGTACTTGGCCCGCAGCTTGAGGTTGTGGGCATTCAGTGCTTCGGGATCGAGGTAAAGGGTCTTGAGCAGGTTGCGGGTCTCGCTGCCGCGGGTGTCCATGCCGTTGGTGGCCCAGGCGTCCTTGTTGGTGGGCGCCGCAGCCAGGTCCTCCGGGAATTCGACCGGTTCCATCATCTGCCCGATGAGCCCATCTCCCAGAATCATGACCGGATTGCGGTATTTTTCGGCCAGGGGAAACGCGGCCATGGTCATTTCGACCGCTTCCTGGACGCTGTCAGGGGCCATGACCATCAGGCGGTAGTCACCGTGACCGCCGCCTTTGACTGCCTGGAGATAGTCGCCCTGGGAGGGCAGGATGCCGCCCAGACCCGGCCCGCCGCGCACGATGTTGACAAACACGGCCGGGCACTCGCCACAGGTGATGTAGCTGAGGGCTTCTCCCATCAGGCTGATACCGGGGCTGGAGGAGGTGGTCATGACCCGCTCACCGCAGCCGGCTGCTCCGAAAATCATATAGCTTACGGCAACTTCGCTTTCACCCTGCAGGAAGACACCGCCCTCTTCCGGCAGCCGTCTTGCCAGGTATTCCGCCACCTCGGATTGCGGGGTAATGGGGTAGGCAAAATAGTTGAGACAGCCTGCCCGAATGGCGGCTTCCCCGATCGCTTCGTTGCCTTTCATCAGTACCTTTGCCATGGTATCCTCCGTTGATATCAGTCCGCTGGTTCGTCGGCTGTCTTCTTAATTGAAATGGCCAAATCCGGGCACATGATACAACACGCGGTGCAGTGGATACAATCCTCAGGCCGGGCCTGGAAGGCCGGGAAATATCCCTTGGCATTGACCTGTTCGGCTATTTCGAGAACATTTTTCGGGCACACCGTAATGCACAGTGCGCAGCCTTTGCATCTGTCATTGTCAATTTCATGCGAATACGCCATAGAATCAACTCCTTGTATTAATAATAGCCGCCTCGTAATACGCGGCTGACCGCATCTTTCAATTCCGGCGGACGCCCCCTTGCCGAAGCCTGGCAGGTTGCACCGCCCAATTGCAGCCGTTTTTATCGCCCTTCATCGATTAGGGGGCAGCTGATTTCATCCAGGGCATGGTCATCTGCCTTTCGATCGGTAAAACCGGGCAGGTCACCCCGGCAGACTGAACCGGGTCGACCAGGCCGGCTGCCGCTGTAATGAAAGCAATCGGCAAACCACTGGTTGCAGATACATCCATTACCAGTCGATACCCCTGGAGCACATCTTCCGCGGTGGTATCATCCAGCAGGTGCGCGTTGCCGATCAACCCGGTGACCTTCAATCGCGAGGCCGCCTCTATCCGGTCGCGCATCACCAGGCAGCCGTTTACATCGGCGGTAAAGGGTCTGAAGGGGTTGATCACCTGGAGCATCTCCACCGGCCGGTCTTTGAACATATCGGCCAGAGCGGCCAGCACGATCGTACCCACGCCGTCGCCCCCGGCATCCAGGATGGAGAGCGTGGCCGGATTCCGAATGAGCCCACCGACTTTAGGGCTTAAAATCGGTAAATCTGCGTTGAGGTATTTGCGCGGGGGCAAAATTATCTCGATGCCCTCGGTAGATAGGTGTTGGCGTGCTTCGCGGGTTCTGAAGTATGGGTTCACCAGGTCCAGGTCCGCCAAAAGAACGTCGATACCGTCTCTTTTGCGTTTGATGCCCAGATTTACGGCCACTTCGGTTTTCCCACTGCCGTAGTTACCGACAATGACCACTACCCCCTTGAGATTTATATCCAAATCAACCACTTTTCTGTATACCGATGAAAGCAATGAAACTGTTTATGGTGAGCCGTGGTTTTTGTCAAGGTATTCACGAAAATAAGCCGCGGGAGAGCCTTGACGCGTCCGGTTGGCTTTGTGCTGCGGTATGTATCAGTCATTAACTGGAACTGTGTTTAATGTCAATGGAATAAGTTTAGAATTAATGTAAACCGTGGTTTTGCCAACGGCGTCCGGGCCTGGACCTTAACAGCTGAAATTATTTTATCTTTTTAAATCCGGACCGATATGATAAATGCCTGCCAGGTATCTTCAATCATAAATCATTGGAATAATCCCCAAGCATGGCACCAGAGCGCGGTCATCCTATGAACAAAACCGTTACGGGCCTGGAACACTTTATCCACTCCCCGCCACCCGGGACCAGGGGCGCCCGGCTGGGCCTGCTGTGTAATCCAGCCTCCATCGACAGTCAATATCGGCACGCCCGTCACCGCATCGCAAAACGTTTTCCCGGCCAGCTGCGGGCGCTCTATGCGCCCCAGCACGGCTTTTTTGCGGAGAAGCAAGACAATATGATCGAGTCGACCGATATGGTGGACCCGGAACTCGGGTTGCCGGTATTCAGCCTCTATGGCCACACCCGGATACCCAAACACGACATGTTCGAGCCCATCGATGTCCTGCTGGTGGACCTCCAGGATGTGGGCACCCGCGTGTATACCTTCATCTACAGCCTGTCCTATTGTATGGAGGCTGCCCGGCGTTATGATCGCAAGGTCGTGGTGCTCGATCGTCCCAACCCGATTAATGGTCTGGCGGTAGAAGGCAACTGCCTGGATCAGGCCTTTGCCTCGTTCGTGGGGCGTTACCCCATTCCCATGCGCCACGGTCTTACCATCGGCGAGCTGGCCCGCGTGTTCAATGAAGCTTTTGACATCGGCTGCGACCTGGAAATCGCGCCGCTGCAAAATTGGCAACGCCGGATGTATTTCAGAGAAACCGGCCTGCCCTGGGTTGCCCCGTCACCCAACCTGCCCACCCCTGAAGCGGCTGTGGTTTATCCCGGCCAGGTGATCTGGGAAGGCACCAATATTTCCGAAGGCCGCGGCACGACCCAGCCATTCGAGCTGTTCGGCGCACCCTTCATAGACACACCTGAATTACAGGCAGCCGTAATGCCGACAGGTCTTGGCGGGATCTACCTGCGACCGGTGACATTTGAACCGACTTCCAATAAATGGCAGGGCAAAAGGTGCCATGGGTTTCAGGTCCATGTGACCGATGTGGATCAATATAAACCGTTTGAAACATCTTTGAGCTTACTCGCAGCCGTCCTGCAGCTATACCCGGACGATTTTCAGTGGAAAGCACCCCCCTATGAATATGAATACGAAAAGCTTCCCGTTGATCTGATTCTCGGCGGCGATCACATCCGCAAAGCCCTTGTGGGCGGAGCAACCATCACCGAACTGAAAGCCGGATGGCAGCCCGACCTGGAATCATTCGCTGCGCTGAGCCGGCCGTTTCACCTTTATAAATAGGGGGTAGGCACATAGACAGAAGGCACTCGGAGGCACCATCGAATGGGGCTAAAATGGATTATACAAATTACTGGTTTTCCTTCAGCCTTCTACCTACAACCTTATACCTGAATTATCTCAACTGAAGGGCGCCAAATGTCTGACTGGAAGCGCATGCGCTTTAAGAAAAACAAAGTGTGGGTAGCTTTAAGGCCGGACGGCAATTTAGATGTCCAGGATGGGAAGGTGCTGATTAAATATCAGCTCAACCAGGCCCACGAGTACCGGATACATGTCGACAGCCTCCACATTCTCGAGGGCCCCGAACAAATTGAAACCGCCGTTGCTCCGGTAGAAAAAAAGAAGGCCCCGGCCCGGCCCAAACAGGCCCCGGCCAAAGCAGCGGCCGGCAAATCAGAGGACAGCCATCCGGCGGACGCGATCCTGATTCACACCGACGGCGCCTCTTCCGGGAACCCCGGCCCATCGGGCGTCGGGGTGCTGATGAAATACGGCCCCCATGAAAAGGAGATCTCGCGCTTTATCGGAATCGCCACCAACAATATCGCGGAGTTGGAGGCCATTCGGATCGGTCTGGAAACGGTCAAAAACCGGGAAAAACCAGTGCGGCTCTTCACGGACAGCAACTATGCCTTCGGGCTCTTGACCCAGGGATGGAAAGCCAAAAAAAATCTCGAACTCGTGGCCGAGATTCGTGCGCTTTTGACCACCTTTCGTGATATTCGGCTCTACAAGGTAAAAGGGCATGCCGGGGACCCCGGCAATGAGCGTGCAGATCGACTGGCCACGGATGCCATCAAACAAAATAGCTAAAAACTCGATCAGTTAACGCCTTTGGCCCAATCTTCAGCCTTCGCTGAAGCTATGGCTGATAAACTCTGCTGGTAGCCTTGCCTGCCCGGCGTAGCCTGTAAGGCGTAGACGGGACCTTGAACCAAAATCTGCTACTGAGCGGGCTTTTATTTCAACCTTTGCCCTTACACCTTCAGCCTTATACCTTAGACCTTCTACCATAAACCCACAGTCTTCAGCCTTCTACCTGAACACCTTACAAAAAAAGCCCCGCAGGAAAGTCACCTGCGGGGCCTTGAAGGTAAGCTCGCTATAGCTATTCTTTTTCAGCTTTAAGGGTCTCGATCTCCTTTTTCAGGGCATCGATCTCTTCATTGTAAACTGCGGAATCTTCGCCCGGTCCAGCAACAGAGTCTTCTTTTTTCCAGGTATCCTTGAGTTCATCAAAGCCCAGGTAAAGGGCCAGGCCACCACCAAGAAGAAGCATAACAGGGATTGCACCGGCCAGAATCTGCAGGAATTCACTGAACCAGACAGAAAGGCCAATAAGTCCCAATACAGCTGCAACTGCACCACCAATTAATGTTTTCATACCAAATCGTCCTCCTTTACCCAGATTTAATGTCGGTGTTATATTTTAAAGTGTTTGGAACTCACTGCTGAAGACCCGGAATCACTTGCAACCAGATCGAAATGCCGGGCAAAGTTGCGTGTTACCCGGCACGATCCGCTGACTTTTCAATAATCCTCTCAGTTACCATACGCCGATAGTGAACACAAGCACATTTTTAGCAATTTCCAAGATATGGCCAACTCCCAACTGCCGCCCTCGCGGCCCTGTCGGCGGCCCTTGAAACATTCCCCGCCCATTGTTCAAGTGGGCCCCATATTAGGATTGCAATGTACCTGTAAATTTGATAGTTTTTTGATTTTATTGACATACAGCACGGTCGACGGGCTGCCGTCACCTATATTCACACGCCTCTGCACGGGATACAACTCAACTATAAAATATGAACAACGCAAACGCTTCAGATACAGCCCGGGAGGCGGGACGCCTGGGCAGGCTACGCGATACCGCCCTGCAAGGGACCCACGATCACTACAGCTGTTTTGTCCCGGCCAACATCGGTTTTTTTGCCAGCCTCCTGCTGAAGGCGTTCTTTTCCGGCATCAAGTTGGACAAGACCCAATCCGTAGTCATTAAAAATATCCCCGACAAGGCCATTATAGTGTATGCCGTCAAATACAAGGGCTTCTTCGAATACCTTTTCTACCACACCCGCTACCAGCAGATTGGACTGCCGGTGCCGGAAATCTGGTTCGACCGGAAGGTGCTGCTCTGGCAGCCGCTGAATCGAATTTTCAAGATTCTTCTGGCCAACGTGGATCACCTGCTCCGGTTCCGATCCCGGCCCCATCCATACCGGCGCGGCTACATCCGCGATTCGCTGATCGCCGGGCGGGCGGGCATCCTCTCAATGGTGGATCCCAAAAGCTTCTATCAGCGTTTCATTAAAGCCAAAACCGACCCGCTGGAGCACCTCATTGACATTCAAGCGGCAACCGACCGACCGATCTACATCGTGCCGCAACTGATGTTCTTCGGAAAGAATCCCAAGCGCTCTATCCCGACCATGACGGATATCTTTTTCGGTACCGAACAGCGTCCCGGACTGCTCCGGCGCCTGTTCACGCTGTTTCGCAAACCGGAAAAGGTGATCGTGGAGGTGTCCACCCCGTTCAATCTTCAGTCGTTTTTGAATCAGCCGGAAAACTTCGACCGCAGCCTGGAGTTCAGGGCCCTGAACCTGCGAAAAACCCTGCTGGCCAAGATCAACCGTCACCGGCAAACCATTATCGGGCCGGTTTTAAAAACGCGGGATGAACTCAAAGAGAGCATTCTGTCCAACGACAAACTCAGACAGTTCATGCAAGAGTATGCCGAGCAGAAAGGCACCCCGATCTACAAGGTGCGCAAGCGGGCCGATGACTATTTAGAGGAAGTTGCCGCCAAGTACAGCATCGGAGCCATCAAACTTATGAGCATTGCGCTGAATTGGCTGTTTAACCATATCTATGACGGCGTCTCGGTGGATCGCGAAGGGCTGAACCGCCTGAAAACCATGTCCCAAACTGGCCCTCTGGTTCTAATCCCCTCCCACAAGAGCCACATCGACTACCTGATACTGTCTTATATTCTGTGGCACAACAACATGCCCTGCCCGCTGATCGCAGCCGGCAAGAATCTGAGTTTCTGGCCCCTCGGACCCATTTTCAGATCTGGGGGTGCTTTCTTTATCCGCCGCACCTTCAAAGGCCAGATGCTGTACTCTCGCGTTTTTTCGGCCTATATCTACAAGCTGCTCGCAGAGGGTTTCAATGTCGAATTTTTCATTGAAGGCGGCCGCAGCCGGACCGGTAAAATGATTCTGCCGAAGCTGGGATTGCTTTCAATTATCATCGATGCCTTCAAAAAGGGCGCCTGCGAAGACATGGTCATCGCGCCGATTTACATCGGTTACGATCGGGTCCTCGAAGAGAGTGCCTACTTGCATGAACTCGAGGGCGGTAAGAAAGATCCGGAGAGCATCAAGCAGATCATCAAAGCCCGGCGGGTTTTAAAGAAACGTTACGGGCGGATTTATCTGCGTTTCCATGAACCCATATCCTTCCGCAGCCTTTTGGAACAGATGGATCTGAACCTCGGGAGTATCACCCGCACAGAAGAAGCGACCCTGGCCAGAAACCTGGGATACCGGGTGATCAGATCCATTAACAGTGTATCGGTGGTAACCCCCCACGCCGTGGTGGCGGCCGCCTTTCTCAATAGCTCCAAAAAGAGGATATCCAAAGAGCAGTTGGATTTCGCGATCGACACCTACCTCAACTACCTGTTGACGCATGGGGCCGAACTGGCCGAAACGCTTATACTGGATGCCAACCGGGCGTTTGAGCAAACCATAGAAAATTACGTCCAGCGCAAGTTTATCGAGCGGGTCTCCCTGGGCAAGGAAGAAGACAAGGAGAGCATTGTCTTTACGGTCAGCGAAAACAAACGGCCCAACCTGGAATACTACAAAAACAATTGCATTGTCCATTTTGTGCCCGCGGCCTTTACGGCCCTGGCGATCCTGGAAAAGGACGCGTTCCAGTTCTCGGCCACTGATCTACAACAGACCTATACGTTTCTTCGGGATTTTTTTAAGAATGAGTTTGCCTACGATGTCGACCGCCCGGTTGAGTTCTACGTGCGCAAGAACCTGAAGATATTCATCGACGATGCCATCTTGATGCCGCACCCCTCCATACCGGATTTTTACAACCTGACTTCCATCGGTTTTCGTAAACTCAAACTCTACACGGGTTTTCTGACGCCTTATTTCGAGTCCTACCGGATCGTCCTGGAATATCTTAAAACGTCCAAGAAGAAATCCGTCGATATCAAGAACCGGCTGAAGAGAATCGAATCCCTCGGCAATAAGATGTACCGCAGCGAAGAAATCGAACGTAAAGAGGCCCTGTCCAAGGTCAACTATAAAAATGCGGTAAGTTTCTTCATCAGCCGGGGCATCACCGGAGCCGGCGATACAGACCAGATAGAGGCGTACGACGAGGCCCTGCAAAAATTCGCTAAATACCTGCCGTCTTGATATGAAAGCTTTTATTCTCGCAGCCGGACTGGGCACCAGGCTCCGGCCTTACACTGAACACACTCCCAAACCGCTTTTTCCGGTCGGCGGCCGGCCGCTCATCGACCGGCTCATTCGCCATCTGAAAAACAATGGCTTTACGGACATCGCCATCAACCTGCATCACTTGGCCGGGCAGGTGGAAGACTATGTTAAGCAACAGCATTACCAGGCCCGCATCACGCTGTTCCATGAACCTGAGATCCTGGGCACCGGCGGCGGCATCAGGAACCTGGGCGCCTTCTGGGACGCTGCGCCCCTGCTGGTCATCAATGGCGACATCATCACCGATATAGATCTGCAGGCGGTATGGACGGATCACCTGTCCAGCGGCTGTGCGGCCACCCTGGTCGTCCATGACCGGGCTGAGTTCAATACGGTGAGCGTGACGGCTGATAACCGCATCCTCGCTTTCACCGACTGTACCAGCCGGGAAAACAAAGCGACCTGTTTGGCGTTCACCGGCATCCAGGTGATTGAGCGTGAGTTTATCAATTTCTGTCCCGACCAATCGTTTTTTTCCAGTATCAGCGTCTACCAGGCCATGATAGATGCGGACCGCGAAGTATGCGCCTATCCCGTCCAAAATCATCTCTGGGAAGATATCGGTTCTCCCGAACGCTATTTAAAAACGGTATCGACGCTGATGAGTCGGGAAGCCTTCCGGGCGGCTTTCGACCATATGCCGGGGCAGGAACCGACCGTCACCAGGCTAAAAGGTGATGGGTCGGACCGGATCTGGTCCCGGATCACCGCCGGTGACGACAACCTGGTGAAGGTCGACCACGGGATCAGAGCGTCAACCGCCGTGTGCGAAGCCGATGCCTTCATCAACATCGGTCGCCACCTGCATCGCCGCGGCCTGCCGGTACCGGCGCTGTATGCAGCCGACCCGTTCGCCGGTTTGGCTATTTTGGAGGACCTGGGCGACCTGCACCTCCAGGATGTCGTCCTGGCTCTGGATTCGCCGGCAGCCCGCCTCCGATTGTATCAACAAGTCATCGACACGCTGGTGACCCTGTCACGTGAGGGGGCGATTGACTTTGATCCCACGTGGGCCTACCAGACCGACACATACAATCGGCAGGTTATTCTTGAAAATGAATGCGCCTATTTCGTGGAAGCCTTTTTACACCTGGAACGGAATCAAAAGGAGATTACCTTTGGTGACTTGCGGGCAGAATTCGAACTGCTGGCGGACAAAACCCTGGCAAATGGGGTTATCGGTTTCATGCACCGGGATTTTCAGTCACGCAACATCATGGTGCGCGGCGATGATTGTTTTTTCATAGATTTTCAAGGCGGCCGCCTGGGTCCGGTGCAATATGACCTGGCCTCTTTACTGATCGACCCGTACGTCGATCTCGCACCGGAAATGCAGGCTGACCTGCGTGATTACGGCGTGGACCGCATTCAAGCGGCAACCGGAGAGGACCGGCAGAAGATCCGCCGGGGGTATGTTTACTGCAGCCTCGCCCGCAATCTCCAGATTCTCGGCGCCTTCGGTTTTCTCAGTCGCAGGAAAAACAAACCGGGTTTTGCCGCCTACATTATGCCGGCCGTGGCCAGCCTGAAAAGGGCCCTGGCCACTCCGGAAGGCCAGGACTTTCCTAAACTGCGCGCGGTTGTTGAACAATTGTAGAAGTCATCTCAAAATTGCCTTTTGGCCCAATCTCGGCGTTGAGCGCTCGGTTCATATTCTCGACATACTGAATGTATGCCTCCGGTCTGAACCTCACGGCCGCCTTGACCTTGACCCAAAATGCTAATTTTGAGATGACTTCTAGACAAGTTAAGGCATTCCCCTGGCAACGACCATTGCACCGGGGAAAGTAGCAGAACATTGAAGCTCTGAAACCTTGGACCCCCGGACCCTTGAACCCTCAAGTGAGGAGGTGTTCCCATGAACGTCATGATCAACGGCCTGCCCGGTAACGTCGCCGTCATGCTGACCCGCCACATTGTTGCGGATGAACGCTTTGAGTTGGTGCCCTACTCTTTGACCGGTCCCGAAATAACCGTGTCCGAACATAGTGTCGCGGGCGTAACCGTGAACCTGGTGCGACCGGAAGACAAAGAAAGCCGGCTGGCAGAAATCAAAGCGGCACATGCAGATTTTATCAGTGTCGATTTTACCCACCCCACCGCAGTCAATGAGAACGCCGATTTCTACTGCAGGCACGGTTTTCCATTCGTCATGGGCACGACCGGCGGTGACCGGCAGGCATTGATACAGACAGTGGAGAACTCGAACAACCTGGCGGTCATCGCCCCGAACATGGCCAAGCAGATCGTCGGCTTTCAGGCCATGCTCGAGTTTGCGGCCGAGAATTTTCCCGGCCTGTTCAGTGGGTACACCCTGGCGGTCAGGGAGAGTCATCAGCAGGGCAAGGCGGACACGAGCGGTACTGCCAAGGCCGTTGTAAAATCATTCAATGACTTGGGCGTTGACTTCGCGACGGAGCAGATCAAGATGGAGCGCGATCCGGCATCCCAGCAAAAGCAATGGGGTATCCCGCCGGCTTATTTGGGGGGGCACGGCTGGCATACCTACACCCTGCTCTCTCCGGATGAAACCGTGCGCTTTGAGTTTACCCACAACATCAACGGCCGGGAAGTTTACGCCTACGGCACCCTGGATGCGCTGGTATTTCTGGCGGGCAAGATCAAGGAAGGGGTCGCCGGAAAGGTGTATTCGATGGTTGATGTACTAAAGGGTTGATAATTATGAATATCTTTCTACTGGAAACAGCAACCTCCCCCGGCCCCTCCCGTCAAGGGAGGGGCGTTTTCTCTGCGCCTCCAAGATAGCCCGCAGCGTAAATATTCCATAGGATTCCGTATATAAGTCCCTCCCCCTTGACGGGGGAGGCCGGGTGGGGGTGCTGTCGGCTTTTTTTAGGCGATAAGGTTATGCAGTTGAATCAGTACGGGAGAACAAGCGCTTCGATAGACTCCCGCAGTGTTTTCGTCACCGCCGCAATATCCGCCTCGGACTGGGCAGAAACAGGAACCGGCTCGATATCTACCGGCGCCCCGAACCGGACATGCACGGGCACCCGCGAAATGCGGTGGGTCCAGCGCGGCATCAATCCATAAGCCCCCGAGATTCCTACCGGGATGACGGGCGCTCCTACGGCCAGGACCAGCCGCATGGTTCCGCGTTTAAAAGGCAGCAGCCGGTTGTCCCAGTTGCGCTCCCCCTCCGGAAAAATCCCCAGAATATGCCCGTTCTGTACCACCCGGATGGCATTGCGTACGGCCTGGACATCGACCGTGTAGCGCCGTACCGGAAAACTTCTCGCCAACCCCAGGAACCAGGTCATGAAGCGGCCCTTATACTCGGAATTCTTGGCCATGAACCAGATGTTCCGGTCCGTGATGGCTGCCAGGATGATCGCGTCTAAAAAGGAGCTGTGGTTGCCCAGCAAAATCGCCGCGCCCTGTCGGGGTAGATGTTCCCGGCCGGAAACATCGACCCGCAGCCATTTTTTAATCATTGTTCTAACGATCAGGCGAACCAACGCATACATCAGATGGTTTTGAGACGATGCTGCTGGGCCGTCCGGCACCCTGGGCAGCCGCCGGGCTGGGTCTGGCGTCGGCAATCGACGCAGTTTGTCAACCGTGAGAATCCGGGGGAAATATTCCACTATCTTTATAGGTGAATGGTAAGCAGCCAGTGCGCGGCGAAGGCCGTCTTCCCACTTTTTTCCGGAGTCTTTTTCAAAGTCGAGGAAAAGCGCGCCGAAATTGCGATGCACGAGAATGATGACATTGGATTCGATGGTAACCGCTAACAGTTCATAAAAGGCCAAGATCCGGGTGCTGGTAAAACCGGCCAGTTCGATCCGGTCTGCATAGAGCGCCGCGCTGACGGTTTCTAAAAATTGGCGCCCGTACAACATTGCAGTTAGACCGCCGGGGCCCCTGTAGCGACCGCGGGAAACCTCCTTAAAAAGCCGGACCGCGTCGCTTTTGTGGATAAGCCCCCGCCGATCTATCGGCAAATCCATGGCCATAATCCGATCGTACCAGTCAGCAATGGGCGCCGATCGGCCGGCGAAAGACAGTCGGGTCTGCTGTTCCAATTCAACGGATACACGACAATGGATGCAACGGGCAGCCTGCAGCCAGTCATATCCTCCGCAGAGAGGGCAACGGTATATAAGTCTTGAAATCATATTTATGCTTGCAAGCGGAAAGGTACCGGTATCTCTGAGAATAGGATAAGGTGCTGATTCTAGCAAGTTTATTAAACCCTTCCCTTGCCCGCCGGCCGGGCCGGCACCCATTGAACCGGATCGGCAGACAGTCATCGTGCGGATGGGTCGGAATTCCGGGCTTGACCCGCGTGCAATCAGCATGTAAAAGGGCCGCAATAAAAAGTCAGCTACCCTTCAGATCATCTTGACTAATCGTCTATAAAGCTTATCATATACGAAATAAATATCTAACTTAGCTGCAATTTTACGAGATTTTGCCAAGACGCAAAGGAGAGAGATTCTAACAGCAATGCTGTACCGCAACGAGAAGGAATTCAAACGTTCAGAGCAGGCCCGCTTTGCCCTGGCCCGGCAAATCACCATTGAATACTATGATTGTGACGAGGGCCACCTGCGGGACAAGGACTACCTGGAAAAGGCCATGCTCACCGCCGCTGAAGAGAGCGGCGCCACCATTGTCAGTTCATCTTTCAACGCATTCGAACCGCAGGGCGTAAGCGGCGTGGTCATCATAGCGGAATCGCATTTTACCATTCACGCCTGGCCCGAACACAATTATGCAGCCGTGGATATGTTCACCTGTGGGGATATCGACCTGGACCGGGCGGTGGATTGCTTGCAGACGGCTTTGGATGCTAAACGAACGGTGGTTTCAGCCGATCTGAACCGCGGTTTGATGCCCGACCTAAACGGCTATGATCAGGCCCCCGACATCGGGCACCCCAGATGTTCCTACCCGTTTGCCTGGGGAAAAGAAGCAACCGGCCGGGCGCCTTGGGGCCTGCTCTCTTCCGTCGATATTCGCAACTGCACACCGGAAATCATACGCAGTGCGGAAAAGATCAAATCCTTTGTTGTTGAACTGTGTGACCGGATCAATATGAAACGTTATGGGGATTGCCAGATCGTGCATTTCGGGGAAGATGAAAAAGTAGCCGGTTACAGCATGACCCAGCTAATCGAAACCTCGTTGATATCCGGGCATTTCGCCAATGCTTCCAATACCGCTTATATCGATGTGTTCAGTTGCAAGTTCTATGAACCCCGGCAGGTAGCCGAATTTGCCGTCGATTACTTTGGAGGCTCGGACTACAAACTGCACATCGCGGTACGACAATAGCATGCAGCCCCCACGCACCGGCCACGAGCACCCGGAGACGTTCACCAGCGACATCGCAATCCGCCCTACCCGGCATCCCGAACGTGAGCATATGGTCAGGCTTTACAAGGCCGCCGGCTGGTGGACCCCCGATAATGACAGCCACCCGGAATTTGTGGATGACATTGCCTCCGGCTCCTACTGGTTTGTCGGCGCCTTCAGCGGGGAGCGCATGATCGGCATGGGCCGCATCCTCAGCGATGGGGTCAGTGACGCCTACATCCAGGATGTAACAGTATTGCCTGAATATCGGCGCCGGGGTATCGGTGGACGGATCATCACGGCTCTGGTGGAAAAACTGCGGGAGGACCGCATCGAATGGGTCGGTCTGGTCGGTGAGCCGGGAACCAGTGATTTCTATAAACAGTTGGGATTCGATGAAATGCAGGGCTCCATCCCCTATATTTATAAAAGATAGCGTTCAATGAAAAAAATGGAAGCGGCCAATACCTGCGGAGCAAAAGCCAATCGGTTTCCGGAATTCAAATGCATTGAACTCGGGGACCGGGAAACGCTTTTCGGTTTCGTCCACAAATACGGTGTGACCTCCTGCGAATACAGTTTCGCCAATCTTTACAGCTGGCAGGATGTACACCAGCGCTCCTGGAGTCTCTACCAGGACCACCTGCTCATCCTGGATATCTCCAACGACGACCTCTTCTTCCCGGTCGGCCGGGTAATAAACCCCGGTAATTTGGTATCCTTGTCCAAAAAGCTGCAAAACCAGGGACTGAGCGGTAATGTCACCATGGTGCCGCGAGCCTACATTCAACGCCACTCGGCCCTGGAAACGTACTACCGCATTGAAGCGCAAAGAGATGCGGCCGATTATATTTATGCGGTAGAGAAACTGGCCGCCTTGCAAGGCCGCAGGCTGCAGAAGAAGAAAAACCTGATTGCGCAGTTCAAACGGAACCACCCGGACTATCGCGTGGTCCCCATAACCGGGGATATCAAAGCCGCCTGCGGAACACTGGCCCAGGACCTGCTGGCCCGCAACCTGAAGATCAGCCGCAGCATCCGTGAGGAACACACCGCCCTGGGCCGGGCCCTGGCGGAGTTCGCTGAGATCGGATTTGCCGGGTTGGCCTTGCTGGTCGCGGATAAGCCGGTAGCCTTTTCGGTTTTCAGCCCGCTCAACCGCGACATGTATGACATTCATTTCGAAAAGGCCGATCCCGCCTACAAGGGGGCTGCCCAGGTGATCAACCATGCAACGGCCATGCACCTCGCCCCACTCTGCCGCTTTCTCAACCGGGAACAGGACCTTGGCATCACCGGCCTCCGGCAAGCCAAACGTTCTTATGATCCCACCCGCATTGACGTCCCCTACAAACTGACGCCGCTTTCCTGACCCGATGATTTTTTTTGATATCGACAACACCCTGCTGGATCATGACCATGCCATGATGCAGGGTGCCGCCTTGTTTCAGGAAGAATTCACAGAGGCGTTTCCCATTTCCCGGCCGGCGTTCACAGAGCGGTGGATCTCGCTGGCCGACCAGGCCTATCGCCGCTACCTGCAGGGGGAGCTATCCCTGCAAGAGGCCCGTATCTGGCGCATGCAGACCCTGTTCAAAAGCGTTGGCGCCGCGCTGTCCCCGGCTGATGCCCTGGATCTGGCGCAGCAGGCCATCAACACTTACACCAGCCATTGGCGCCTTTATCCGGATGTCAGGCCCTGCCTGGAGAGACTGGCGGGTCTGCCCCTGGGCATTATCTCCAACGGTCATGCCCAGCAGCAGCGCGAGAAACTGGAGGCGCTCGATCTCTCCGATATTTTCACGATTGTATGCATTTCCAGCGAGATCGGCGCTGTCAAACCTGCTGCGACCATTTTCGCGCGTGCCTGCCAGTCGGCCGGGTTCTCAACAAACGCCTGCATATATATTGGGGATCAGCTGGAAACCGATGCCCGGGCGGCAGCCAGCGTGGGGATGTACGGCATATGGTTGAACCGCAAGGGGGCGGAGGCTTCGCCCGCGGACCATGAACAGATCAGTGAGATCACATCCCTCGATCAAATGGTAGGAATCCTGATAGAAAGAGAGTATCCCGCACCCTGAATCCAGTGGCCAATTCCAGATTATCGCTATCGAAATCGGTAGCGTTAGCGGGTCTCAAACTGTTCTCGGACACCCTTCTATTTCGATTTCGATCCCGATTTCAATTTCGATAGTCGGCAATCGACCTCGCTTATAGGTACTTCTCCAGCACCGCTACCAGGGCAGCCATCTCTTGATCTGTCCCGATGGTAATCCGGACATAATTTTTCAAGCCATCCACATTGAAATAGCGCACGAGAATACCCTGCTCCTTCAAGGTCTGGTATATCTCTTGCCCGGAAACCCCATTCTTGCCGGCGAATACAAAGTTGGCGGAAGACGGCATCTGGAACCAGCCAAGACGTTTCAGGTCGGCGCTGAAGGCGTCCCTGGTAGCGATGACTTTGGCGGTAATGCGATCGTAGTACGCCCGGTCCTGCACCGCCCGCAGCCCGGCCTCCTGGGCCAGGGTATCCACCGGGTAGGAATTGAAGGCATCCTTGACGGTATAAAGGGCCTGGATGAGCTGTCGATCACCCAGGGCAAACCCCAGCCGCAACCCGGCCAGCGACATGCTTTTAGAAAACGTGCGCGCCACGATCAGGTTGGGGTAGCGATCGATCAGCGCCACCGCGCTCTCACCGCCAAAATCGACATAGGCCTCATCAACGGCCACAAGACGATCGCGGGGATAGCTGTCCATTAACCCCTCGATCCGCTCCAAGGACAGTCCGATACCCGTGGGCGCGTTGGGATTTGGAAAGATCACACCGCACGACGGGCCGGCCCGCAGAAACCCATCGGGGTCCACGGAAAAATCGCCCTGCAAGGCCACTTTTTGAAATTCGATTGCATAAAAATCGCAATACACCGGGTAGAAGCTATAGGTATACTCAGGAAACAGCAGCGGTCCCCGCCGACTGTCAAAGAAAGCATAGAACATAAAGCTCAGCACTTCGTCCGACCCGTTGCCCACGAATACCTGGTCCACAGCCACACCGTAGCGCTGCGCCAGGGCCCCCCGCAGCCCGGTAAACAGGGGGTCGGGATAGCGACGCAGGTTCTCGACATCTACGGTCTTCAAGTAGTCGGCCACGGCCGCTGACGGCGGGTACGGATTCTCATTGGTATTGAGTTTGATGTACTGGCGGTCCTGCGGCTGTTCGCCGGGTACGTAGGGAGTCAGTTGTTTAAGTCGTTCGGTAAACATGTTGTTTCCTCGTCTTCACCCTAATCAGCATTGCAAGGCCATAGCCATAGCTACCGTCACTCCGGCGAAAGCCGGAGTCCAGCTAGCCTGGGACACACTGGATCCCGGATCAAGTCCGGAATGACGGGCAAACCATAACATCGGCATCGCTGGCAGTGATACCGGTCCCTGTTGGGTTGCCGGCACTGCGTTGGAAAAGAGAAAACCGCGTCTGTGCGGCGCGGTTTTCCATATTAACGGATAGTGAACTCGAATCAGGCTTAGCCGGCCATGGCCGCGACAATGCCGTACGCCTTTTCCAAGGCTTCGTCAAGTTTTTCCGGCTGGCTGCCGCCGGCCTGGGCCATGTCCGGCCGGCCGCCGCCACTGCCGCCGACGATGGCCGCCACCTCTTTAATAATGTTGCCGGCTTTGTAATGCCCGGTTAAGTCCTTGGTGACCCCGACGATTAAAAGCACCTTGTTGCCGGCTTCGGCGCCCAGGACGACCACGCCCGATTTAAGGCTGTCTTTGAACTTGTCCGCCATATCCCTTAAAGCAGCGGGACTGTCCACGGCCACCTTCTGGGCCAGCATCTTGATCCCATTGATCGTGCGGATATCAGCCACGGCATCGGCGGCCTGGGAGGCCATTTTGGCTTTGAGCTGCTCCACCTTTTTCTCACCGGCCTTGTAGTCGGCAATGAGCTTATCAATGCGCGGCACCACGGCTTCGGGCTTATCCTTCAGCAGGCGGGCGCCCTCGTTGAGAATACCCACCATCTTCTGGACATGGGCCACTGCGCCGGCCCCGGTCAGGGCCTCGATCCGACGCACCCCGGAGGCAATGCTCGACTCGCCGATTATTTTCAGCAGGCCGATATTGCCGGTGCGATCGGTGTGGGTCCCGCCGCACAACTCACGACTGAAATCGCCCAGGGATACCACCCGGACCGTGTCGCCGTATTTCTCCTCGAAAAGGGCGGTTGCGCCGGATTTGAAAGCCTCTTCGGCGGCCATTTCCCGGATATCGGTGGGGTTGTTTTCGCGGATGTAACGGTTGGCGATGGTCTCGATTTCTGCGATCTCCTCCGGCGTCACCTGCGAGAAATGGGTGAAGTCGAAACGAAACCGATCGGGCGCCACCAGGGAGCCGGCCTGCTTCACATGGTCACCGAGTACCTGCCGCAACGATGTATGCAGCACATGGGTGGCCGTGTGGTTGCGTTCCGTGGCTCGTCGGGCCTCTTCGTCCACGTTGAGCGTAACCGCCTGGCCTTTTTTGATCTGCCCGGACACGAGATCACCCCGGTGAATGATCAGACCCGTGGGGTCCTTGACTGTATCGGTTACCTTGACTTCCAATCCGGAGGTCGTAATCGTCCCGATATCCCCCACCTGGCCGCCTGATTCGCCGTAAAACGGGGTTGTCCCCGTCACGATCTCTACGGCCCCCGCAGCAGCTTGTTCAACTTCGGCGCCATCCTGGACAAGGAGAAGAACCTCTGATTCGGCCGCGGTCTGCGCGTAACCGACAAATTCGGATTTGACGCCCGTGGCCGTCAGGTTCTTGTAGGCATCGCTGATGCCGTCAAAACTGACCTTGGCACGCGATTGGGCCCGCTGGGCGGCCATGTGCTCTTCGAATCCGTCCATATCCAGGGTGATGTCATCATCCCGGACCACGTCACGCACGATGTCCACGGGAAAACCATAGGTGTCGTACAATTTGAAGATCACGTCGCCCGGGACCCGGTTTTCACCGCGGGCTTGCATCGCTTCCAGGCTCTCATTGAGGACCCTCAGCCCATTGTCCAGGGTTTCCGAGAAGCGCACTTCTTCGTTCTTGATGACATTGGTGATATAGGCGGCCGATTCAAGCAAATCCGGATAGGCCGGCTTCATGATCTCAAATACCACCGCGGCGGTTTCGTGCAAAAAGGGCTTCATCAGGCCGATGTTGCGGCCGTAACGGATGGCCCGGCGCATGATGCGGCGCAATACATACCCGCGCCCCTCGTTGGAGGGCAGCACACCGTCGCCGATCAAGAATGCGGCGGCGCGGCTGTGGTCGGCGATGACCTTCATGGCTACGTCATCGGCGGCCACGGCCCCCATGGATTTGCCGGAGAGTTCGGCGGCCTTTTGCATGATCGGCGTCAGCAGGTCCGTATCGTAGTTGGTATCAACGTCCTGGACGATCGAGGCCATTCGCTCCAACCCCATGCCGGTGTCGATGCTGGGTTTGGGCAGCGGGGTCATCTGGCCGGATGCATCCCGGTTGAATTGCATGAAGACCAGGTTCCAGATCTCCAAAAAGCGGTCGCAGTCGCAGTCCACGCCACAGTTGGGGTTGTTCAGGTCACACGCCCCGCCGCGGTCGATGTGTATTTCACTGCACGGCCCACAGGGGCCGGTGTCACCCATGGCCCAGAAGTTTTCCTCTTCACCGAGCCGGACGATCCGGTCGGCGGGCACGCCGATTTTATGGTGCCAGATGTCGTAGGCTTCGTCGTCGTCCAGGTAAATGGAAACCCACAGTTTGTCTTCCGGCAGGCCATAGCCGTTGGTCAACAGGTCCCAGGCAAACTCGATGGCACCGTCCTTGAAATACTGGCCGAAACTGAAGTTGCCCAGCATCTCGAAAAATGTATGGTGCCGGGCCGTGTAGCCGACATTTTCAAGGTCGTTGTGCTTACCGCCCGCCCGGACGCATTTCTGGGAGGTGGCCGCCAGGACATAGTCGCGTTTTTCCTCGCCCAGAAAGCAGCGCTTGAACTGCACCATACCGGCATTGGTAAACAGCAAGGTGGGATCATCGGCCGGCACCAGAGAAGAACTCCGGACCACCTGGTGTTTATGTTTTTCAAAATAGTCGAGGAAAATTTGTCTTACTTCGTTACCTGTCATCATTCACCCCATTCGCGTATGTGCCCGTCTGGATTTGACAGCCCGTCTTTTTAGAAGGTCCTTGTTTCAGGCCTTAAATTGATTCAATCGCTCTGGCCGGTCAGGCGTCTGTGTCGGCCGCGACCGTTTCCTTTTCAAGCCCCAGGCTTGCCCTGACTTTTTGCAGCGCCGCCTTGTAAATATCTTCATTTTCTTCGAAGAATTTCTTTACATTGTTGCGCCCCTGGCCGATACGCTCACCATCATAGGAATACCAGGAGCCGCTCTTGTCGATGATGCCGGCTTCGACCCCCAGATCCAGCAGGTCACCGGTGCGGGAGACCCCCTCACCGTACATGATGTCGAACTCCGCCTCCTGGAAAGGCGGCGCCAGTTTGTTTTTCACGACCCGCACCCGGGTACGGTTGCCCACAACCTCCTGGCCCTCCTTGATTGCTCCGATACGCCGGATATCCAGGCGCACGGATGAATAGAATTTCAGGGCGTTGCCACCGGTGGTCGTTTCGGGGTTGCCGAAAACCACGCCGATTTTCATCCGGATCTGGTTGATAAAGATCACGGAGGTCATCGTCTTGTTGATCGTACCGGTCAATTTACGCAGGGCCTGGGACATGAGCCGCGCCTGCAGCCCCATGTGCGAATCGCCCATATCGCCCTCGATCTCCGCCCGGGGTACCAAAGCGGCTACCGAATCAATGACGACAACGTCAATCGCCCCGCTGCGCACCAGCATATCGGCAATCTCCAGCGCCTGCTCGCCCGTATCGGGCTGCGATACCAGCAGTTCATCACAGTCAACGCCCAGTTTGCGGGCATAGACCGTATCCAGGGCGTGTTCCGCATCGATGAAAGCCGCGATGCCGCCCTGCTTTTGGGCGTTGGCTACCGCGTGGAGCGCCAGCGTGGTCTTGCCGGAGGATTCCGGTCCGTACACCTCGATGACCCGCCCTTTGGGAAGGCCGCCGATGCCCAGCGCCCGATCCAGGGCCAGGGCGCCGGATGGAATCACGGGCACGTCCACGATGGATTGGCTGCCGAGTTTCATGATGGAACCCTTGCCGAATTGCCGCTCTATCTGCGTAATCGCGGTCTCAACCGCTTTCTCCCTGCTGGGTGTGGTCGCCATTTGGTCGCCTCCTGAACAATCGCTGTGTCGGTTATGTGAGCAATCGGGAAGTTGTTATTGTCATGCCGGACTTGATCCGGCATCCAGCGGTGTTTCCTTTAACTGGACTGGATCCCGGCGTTCGCCGGGATGACAGACATTCATAAAGAACACTTCCCGACCCCTGAATTATATGATGACTCACTTCTGAATACCTTTAGCACAAAATCCGGCCCTATGCGTTCGAAAATGGCACTGCTGCCAACTTCGTATGAACGGCCCCGTCCGGTTTTAGATCACTGTGATAAAGAACAATCTCCCGGGCTTCAAACGGTACCGGGTCGAACCGTCCGATGGCCTCCATAGCCCCCACGAGCCGGGCGGGATCAAGGCGTCCTTTGGCCCGGGCCAGGGTCAGGTGCGCGTTGAAACGCCTTTTTTCGGGTTTGAATCCCAGGGTTTCCAGCTGGCTTTCAAGGCGTCCGTAGATTGCGTGCAGCGCCGGTGTATCCCCGGCCACCCCCATCCAAAGCACCCGCGCCTTTTTTACGGTTGGGAAAACACCGATGCCCTTGGCCGCCAAGGTCAGCGGTGGGCCGGCCCCGGCGGCAGCCTGCAAGGCCGTCTCGATCGCAGGCACCCGGGCCTGATCGATATCCCCTAAAAATTTCAGGGTCAGGTGCATGCCGTGCGGCTTGACCCAGCGCAGACGCAGCCCCGTGTTGCGAAACTGGGTCTGAATCTCGCGGGCCTGCGCTTTCACGTCCCCCGGCAAGGGTATGGCAATGAACGCCCTGAGGCGGTCACCCATCACTGCACCTCGTTCATGCTGCTTTAACGCACCGGCAATGTAAACTGCGGCTCTCCCAGCAGAAATGAGCCTTTGGAAATCTTCTTTTTGAGGATATCCGCAATCTCGCGCGCCTTGACCACGCTGGAAAGGGGTACGGTCGGCACCGTTTGCCCATTGAATTCAATCGAACCGCTTTTCAACTGCGCGTACGTGACTTTGCCCAGGCTCTTGCTTTGACCATTGGGATAATCCTCACCGTAGTCGATAATCTGCGTGATAATCTGGTCGTCCGCGATGCCCGTGTACTTGGCCATCTCTTCATTCAATATGGGTATGGGGATCCCCAAGCCGACGGAGAGCGAGCAGCCGTACCCCTGCAGACTGGCACCGACCAGCCATTTGGGGCTCATCTTTTTTAAATCCCCCATTACCCACAGCGTACCGGCCGGCGCGGTTGGGACCCCGCGCCTGTTTCTTCGCACCTTCGGATTGTGCTGGGTGCCAGCCCAGGTTACATACCCCTGGGCACCGCCCAGAAAAATGCGCGTCCCCAATCCAATGGTCTTGTAATACGGATCATTGAAAAGGGGGCTGAGCTGTCCCGCCGAACAATAATTGGCGTTGCCGACCCGCGGCTTCAAAGCGCCCATGTAGGTGTAGGCTGTTTTGGCAGTCAGGTTGATCGCGCAGTTGTAATTCTGGTAGCCGTTGCGGGGGTTGCACAGCGTGGCCGCCGGCAGTGTTTTCAGTTTGATTTCTTTTTCCAGCTTACGGTTTGGATAGCAATGGGTGCCATAGGCATCCGCTTCCAGATAGCAGGTCTTGCCGGCCACCAGATCCTCGATGACATGGCCGCCGCCGTATAGGAATTCACCTGGGTACACCTTGTTCAAAGGATCATCCAGGCAAGGTTCGGTGACGCCGATATAGCAATCGACGGCCGCTAAGCCGGCGTAGGCCGGTACATTGTTGATACGTACGTTCGAAGCCTTGATGCCCGGCGCAGAGTGGCCAAAATTGATGAATGCGCCGGATGAACACATGGGGGCAAACGTTCCGGTGGTGACCACATCGACTTCCCGAGCCGCCTCTTCAACCCCGTTTTCCTTAACGATATCGATCATTTCTTCGGCAGTGACCACCACCACCTCGCCGGACCTGATCCGGTCATTGATATCCTGGTACGTCTTGGTAATCTTGTGCTTCTTTTTCATGTCAATACTCCAATTCCAATTTCCCGGAGATGTTGTTTACAATCCAGTTTTCGTCCCACCATTCAATCGGGTTCACAAAGGTGTTGTGAACCAGCATACTGAAATGGAGATGGTCGCCGCCGGCCATGCCGCTGCTGCCGGTCCGGCCGATAATATCTCCCCGGGTAACCTCCTGTCCCTCGTCGCCAGATAGTCGGCTCATGTGTGCGTAAAGGCTGAAGAGCCCCAATCCGTGATCGATGATGATGGTGTTGCCGTAAATGCCCAGCGGCCGGGCAAAGACAATCTTGCCGCTATTGGCCGCCGGTACCGGCGACTGGCGAATGGACGCCAGATCCGTGCCCAGATGTACCTGTTTGTCGATATCCCTGCCTTTATACCGATATGTCCGGCGTTCGGCAAAACCGGCGCGAGGGGCTGATTTGGGTAGTCGTAAAAACTTTCCGTCCCACAGCTTTTTATTGGCGGTTGTTCCGGTAACCCTCACAATTTCTTCGAAATTCCGGCGCCGTACCTCGCCGTTTACTTTCAGGAACGTGTCCACCGCTGCCAGACCTTCGCCTCCAGGCACCATCATGGAAAATTCCGGCGTTTTCGATTTCAAAAAACCGTCCGATATGTTGATGATATCATGCCGGAAGCGTTTCTTTTTAATGTAGTGCCGGAAACCGCGTTTGGACAGATTGCCGGCCGAATCGGAAGCCTGAACGAAAATGCTGCTGCTGGCACGCTGATCATGTCCCAGGGCGAAAAACGCCAGCCGCACATTGGCGGGATACCCCTCGGCGGCATGCCCCGGGAAAAAATTGGCGCCCACCTTAATCCCGTTGTGCGGGCAATTTTCAGACAATCGATAAATTACAAGGGCGCTCCCACCTTGGCTGATGTTGTGCGCCCCGGTGAGAATCTCGATTTGGGGCGGGCGTGTGTCGATGGTAACCGGTTTTTCAATATAGGTCCGATTCCCGTTCATCCAGCCGCGCCAGGAATAATCCCGTACCACAATGCGCAGCAGGGCTTCACCGTCGGTAAGGCCCAGTTTCTCGGGGGCTATGCTCACTTTGAAGTCTGTCCGGTTTGTCTCGCTGCGTCCCCAAAAAACGGAGCCTCCAAATATTTTTTCAAATATAACCGATTCTTTTCCATCTTTATAAAGCCCGATCCAGACCTTGCGGATACCACTGTTGTCATCGCTGACTGTTCCGGAAAGTTCATGGGTCACCCCGATGGCCAGCGTGGAGGGATCAAGCTGTACTTTTGGCCTGGTTCCTTCCATTCTCTGAAAGAGCAATACGATCAACGGAATCGCGATGACGGCTGCCGCGGCCAGGCCAATCCATAATTTAATATTCTTCTTACCTTTCAACAGGTTATACTCCCGCTTAGTTTGTCGATATCAAACGGCCACAATAACAGCTTAACCCATGGGAGTCAACAACCACCCGCATCGCGGGTGATTTGGAATTGCAGCCCCGGGCAGGGAATCGAGAAACACGTCCGGGCAGCACTCGCTATGGTGGTGCTGCGGGGTGACGCCCATTAAAAAAATCGATCACCACGGCCTTTTATCGCTCCTTGACTTTTGGTAGGGTGCGGGATACATGTTTTCGGCACAAGATGTGCAAGCGGGCTGGCCCGGCCCGGCCGGATGCATCCTGCCGGTAGCCGCGACAGGATTCAATAATTGCAATATCAGTGAGTTATATCGTCATTAACCCTTGTAACAGGACAAAACATGGGTAATCCCATACCTATCACGGATGATATCCGTATCGGCAGCGGCGCCCCTCTGGCCCTGATTGCGGGCCCGTGCGTGATAGAAACCATTGAAGTCATAACAGAAACGGCATCTTTTCTAAAAAAGCTGTCAGTTGATCTGAACATACCGATCATCTTCAAAGCCTCATACGACAAAGCCAACCGGACCTCCATCCATTCTTTCCGCGGACCGGGGCTTAACGACGGCATCGATATTCTGGCTGGTATCAAAAGAGAATTTGAACTACCGGTTATTTCCGATATCCATACGGCCGATCAGGCCCAGCCGGCCGCCGAAGTGCTCGACATTCTGCAGATACCGGCATTTTTGTGCCGGCAGACCGACCTGCTGACAGCCGCGGCCCAAACCGGCAAACCGGTCAATGTCAAAAAAGGACAGTTTCTGGCACCCTGGGACATGGCCAATGTGGTTGAAAAACTGGCTGAAGCCGGCAACCGCCAGGTTTTATTGACCGAGCGGGGGGCCATCTTTGGGTACAACAACCTGGTGGTTGATTTTCGTTCACTGAAAATCATGCAGGAACTGGGTTGCCCGGTGGTTTTTGATGCAACCCACAGTATCCAGCTCCCGGGAGGCTCCGGAACGAGTTCGGGGGGGCAACGTGAGTTTGCACCGGTCCTGTCACGGGCCGCAGTCGCCGCGGGTGCGGACGCCCTTTTCATGGAAGTGCACCCGAACCCGGGCCAGGCGCGGTGCGACGGGCCCAATTCGCTGCCCCTGGACGGTTTGTATGAGCTAGTGTCCGAGCTTGTCAGCATACGGCAGGCCCTGGTGAATAAGTGATATCGGAAGATATTACCCGGTGTTATGTGTTAAGTGTTAGGTGTTAAGATAAAAACAAATGGCCAACATCTAATAGAAAGCGCGACAAGTAGTGACGAGGTAATATGCTTCCGGTTTTAGTTTTTTCATAACACTTAAAACCTAACACTTAACACTATCGAATTTTAACTGAAAACCAAGACAAATGGACCAAACGACCAAAGTTCTGTCTACTATCCAGTTACTCCTTTTGGACGTTGACGGTGTGCTGACAACCGGCCAGGTTGTCTACACCGACAGTGGCGAAGAAATCAAGGCGTTCAACGTAAAAGACGGCCTCGGTCTGCGTATGGTCATGGATTGCGGGCTCCAGGTCGGTATTGTTACCGGCCGCGGCTCCGGGGCGCTTTTGCACCGCTGCCGCAATCTGGGCATCGAGCTGGTGTTTGATCAGGTACGGGACAAGGCCGCCAAACTGGATGAGATCAGCGCCCGGACCGGCATTGCAGCTCCGCAAATGGCATTCGTGGGCGACGATCTTCCGGATATCCCCTTGATGCAGAAGGTGGGTCTGGGCATCGCCGTGGCAGATGCCGTACCCGAAGTGATTGCCGCCGCCGACATGGTCACGACCGCCAAAGGTGGTTGCGGCGCCGTCCGCGAAATCTGTGAAGCGATGTTGAAAGCCCGGGAATGCTGGGAACCTATTTTGGAACAGTTCTCATCATGATCGCATCCAAGGTCATCAAACGGGTGTTGCTGGTAGTCATGCTGCTTGGATTTGCCGGGGTGGTGGTGACATTCATCACCTACCGTAAATCCTTCGACAACCCCGAAAAACTGGTGGACTTGCTTCCGGAGAACACGCAGATTTCGATGCAGGCTTTCGAGCACACGGCCACCCGGGATGGCAAAACCCAATGGCACCTGGAAGCCGAGTCCGCCAGTCTGTCGGGCGAAAAAAAGTTGGTCCTGAAGACACCGGCAGTGGTATTCTACCGGGAGAACGGACGCAAGATATACCTGACGGCCCAAACCGGCGTGTTGAATAAAATGACGAACAACATCACTATGTCCGGTAATGTGGTCGCCCGCACCGACGGATACCGTTTTGAAGCGGATTCGGCCGAGTATGATCACAGCCGGCGATTTTTGAATGCGCCTACCCCGGTGAAGATCATCAGCAACCGTGGTGAACTGATGGCCGATGCCATGACGTATGACCTGGGAACTAGCCGGGCCACGTTCAGCGGCAACGTCCAAGGGATATTCAGTGAACAAATTTCCTGAAAAATTGACCCTGAAAATGGTTTCCGGGCTGCTGTTCATCCTAAGCTTCCTGATGACCGGGGCCCTATGTCCCGCCCTGGCCGCCGACCAGGAACAAAAGATCCGGATTACAGCCGACCGCCTAGTGGCCAACACCCAAACCGGTCGTGCGGAATTCAGCGGGAATGTCAAGGCAACCCAAGGATCGACAGTCATAACTTCGGACCGTTTGGAAATCCATTATGCCCAGGATACGCAGCCCGGTGAAGCGGTGGCATCCGATACAGCCATCCGGTCGATTATCTCCAGCGGGAACGTGGTGATTCATTTTGATGACAAGGTCGCCACCACCGACCGGGCGGTCTATCATTCCAAAAGCGGTATCTTTACCCTCACCGGCAAAGGCACCCGGGTTACCAGTGGCGACAATACCATCACCGGTGAGAAAATTACGGTGGACCGCATAAATGACCGCATGACGGTGGAAAGCGGCAAAGCCTCCCGGGTGAACGCAGTGATCTTTACGGGTCCTGAGGGTCTGGCCAAACCTGCCCCGGATGCGGAACCGCAAAATAAGCCGGAAAATTGACTATGGCCGTACTGGCGCTGCAAAACCTGGAGAAGATATATGGCGGTAAAAGCGTCGTTAAATCCGTCAGCCTAGAGATCGAAAGCGGTGACGTGGTTGGGCTTTTGGGACCCAACGGGGCCGGCAAGACCACCACTTTCTATATGACCATCGGCATGGTCAAGCCGGACGGCGGTCAAGTCTATCTTGACGATGAAGACATCTCGGGGTATCCCATGTATATGAGGGCTCGCAAAGGGGTCGGCTATTTGCCGCAGGAGACGTCCATCTTTAGGAAATTGACCGTCTGGCAGAATGTGATGTTGATCCTGGAGACCCTGCCGCTCACCCGAGATGAGCGGGATGCCAAAGCCACCGGCCTCCTCCAGGAACTGGGTATCGATAAGTTAGCCGACCGCCGGGCCGGGGTGCTGTCCGGCGGTGAAAGGCGGCGACTGGAAATCAGCCGCGCGTTGGCGACCGACCCGGCCTTTATGCTGCTCGATGAGCCGTTTGCCGGTGTCGATCCCTTGGCCGTAATTGATATCAAGAGTATCATCGGCCATTTAAAAGAGCGGGGCATCGGTATCCTGATTTCCGATCACAATGTCCGCGAAACCCTGGGCGCCTGTGACCGGGCTTATATTCTGAGCGACGGTACGGTGATCGAATCCGGCTCGCCGGAAAAGATAGCCTCCAGTGAAACGGCCCGCCGTATTTACCTGGGGGATGAGTTTACGCTATAAGAACGCGGTTCGGAGGTTTAAAGGTTTTCAACCCAGAACACAGAACCTCTGAACGGGGAACCCTCAGCGAATTAACCCTGGTATTGGAGAAGCATCGTTTAACCCGGCAGGCAGACATCAATTGGTAAGGTTCACTCAATGGCTCTTGAATTAAGACAACAGCTTAAACTTTCTCAACAGTTGATTATGACGCCGCAGCTGCAGATGGCCATCAAACTGCTGCAGCTATCGCGTTTGGAGTTGATGGACACGATCACCCAGGAACTCGAGGAAAACCCCGCCCTCGAAGAGGTTACCGAATCCGCCGATGCCGCCCAGCCTGCTGAAGAGAGCGCGAAAAGTGCTGAGACCGGTGAGGTCGCTGAAGTCACCATAGATGGCAAGATCAGCGAAGAGATAGACTGGAGCAACTATCTGGATGAATACAGTTCGCCGGGCAAGGTCGTCTACGAAACCGAACGCAAGGAAGCGACCAATTTCGAACCGTTTTTGTCCAAAAAAGGAAATCTTCAGGATCACATCCTCTGGCAGCTGCTGATGAGCCGACCGGACGCCGAAGAACAGCGGATCGGCAGCATCATCACCGGCAACCTGACCAAGGACGGCTATCTGGATATCCGGATGGAAAACCTCTATCGACTGTGCGCGGCGTCACCTGAAAAAGTGGACGAAATTTTGACGCTGATGCAGTCCTTCGATCCCATCGGCATCTGTGCCCGGGACCTGGGTGAGTGCCTGTTGCTGCAAGCCCGGCACCTTAAAATCGACACACCGCTTTTGACCACCATCATCACGGAGCACCTCAACCACCTGGAAAACAAGAATTACAAGGCGATCTGTCGCGCGTTGAAAGTCAAACTGAATGATGTCATTGCCGCCGTAAATGTCATCAGAGGCCTTGAACCGCGGCCTGGTCGTCAATACAGTGACGAACAGCCACACTACATCACCCCCGATATTTACGTTTACAAACTGGGCAACGAATTCATCATCATGATCAATGATGACGGCATGCCCAAACTGCGCGTAAATTCCTTTTATCGCAACGCCCTGCGCTCGGGAGCCAAGATGACGGGCAAGGCCAAGGACTACATGCAGGACAAGATGCGCAGTGCCGCCTGGCTGATAAGAAGCATCCACCAGCGGCAAAAAACCATCTACCGGGTCATGGAAAGTATACTAAACTTCCAGCGTGATTTTTTCGAAAAAGGCATCTCGCACCTCAAACCCATGGTTTTGAGGGATGTGGCCGAAGATATCGGGATGCACGAATCCACGATCAGTCGCGTCACCACCAACAAGTACGTCCACACACCGTTGGGGATATTTGAGTTAAAGTACTTTTTCAACAGTTCCATCCAGCGGGTAAACGGCGAAGCCATTGCCTCGGCTAGCGTCCAGGAGAAAATCCGGAAAATCATTGAAGGCGAAAACCCTCAAAAACCCTACAGCGACGAAAAAATATCCAAGCTGTTAAAAGAACAGAACATCAACATCGCCCGCAGGACCGTGGCCAAGTACCGTGAAATTATGGGAGTCCTCCCGTCAAACAAACGCAAGCAGTTTTAATCCTGATGCTGAATTCAAACCGGAAATTGAGAAAGGTCTGTTTTGGTGAAAATCTATGAAAATTCTTGATGCATTGAAGAAAGAAGCAATCTTAGCCGATTTGAAATCAGCAGATAAAAAGGGCGTCCTGGAAGAACTCTCCGACCCGGTCTCAAGTCTGTTCAATATCGAGAAAGAAAATCTGGTAAATATTCTGATGGAGCGGGAAAACCTGGGCAGTACCGGCATTGGCGGCGGTATTGGGATACCCCACGGCAAACTGAAAAACCTGGAATCGCTGGTGCTCGGATTTGGTCTCAGCCGCCAGGGGGTCGATTTCGAATCCATGGACGGCCGTCCCACCCACATCTTTTTCCTCCTGGTGACACCGGAAAATTCAACCGGCCTGCATTTGAAGCTCCTGGCCCGCATTTCAAGAATTCTCAAGAACGACCCGTTCAAGGCAAAACTGATGGCGGCCAGCAGTGCCGATGAGATCATCGACATCATCGCTGAGGAAGATGAAGAATTCTAGAGCAGGTATTTAGGCCGAAGACTGAAGGCCGAAGTAAAACCACACTTAACTCCGCTAAACCAGGTTTGGCGCTATCGTGTATTTCAGTGGCCCAAAGTGGGCTTAAACTCACGTTTGATGGTGATGTTGCAGCCCTGACCTTTAGTCTTCAGCCATCAGCCTAATCATCCTAACAATATGAAAACCCTGAAAATATTCATCATCACCGGCTATTCCGGCTCCGGCAAAAGCACGGCGGTAAGTGCCTTCGAAGACTCCGGCTACCATTGCGTGGACAACATGCCGGTGGCGCTTTTACCCAAGTTCCTGGATCTGCCGGACGCCAAGCCATCCGGGATAAAGGGCCTGGCCTTTGTCATGGATCTGCGCGAGAAGGGATTTGTGGACAGCTACCACGGGATCCTCGATTCCTTGCGCCAGAAGGGCTATCGGTTTGAAATCTTGTTTTTAGAAGCCTCGGAGGAAGCTCTTTTACGCCGCTACAGTGAAACCAGGCGTCACCACCCCCTGGCCGCTGATACCAGCCTGCGCGAATCCATCCGCACTGAAAAACAAATGCTGTCCGCCCTGCGCAATGAGGCCAGCCATATTATCGACACCAGCACATATAACGTCCACAAACTGCGCAGCGAGATTCTTGAAATTGCGGCTGAAGGCAACCAAAACATTCCGCTGCGAATCAATATATTTTCATTCGGCTTCAAGCACGGCCCCCCACGTGATGCTGACCTGGTCATGGATGTCCGTTTCCTGCCCAATCCCTATTTTGAACCGGAACTAAAAGCCTTCAGCGGGGAAGACCCGGCGGTTCGGGAATTTATCTTCAAAGATCCGTTGACATCCGGGTTTATGGACAAATATTTGAACCTGCTTGACTATTTGATCCCGTTATATGAAAAAGAAGGCAAGGCCTACCTGACCATCGCCCTGGGCTGCACGGGCGGACGACATCGATCGGTGGCCATTGCCCGGGCCGTGTTCGACCATTTGAAAAAATACGGCCATCCGATTGATATCAAGCACCGGGATATCGGCCGATAGCGCATTCACCTTTCCCGAAACATTACACCATATGCAATCAAGGTAAACCAATGATCGGAATTGTTGTCGTCACACATGGCGAGTTGGGTAACACATTGATCGCCACAACCCGGTTTATTTTCGGAGCACCTCCGGAGGGGGTTGTGGGCGTCTCGGTAGATCTGGAGGCTGATCCGGACAAACTCCGTAAAAGCATCGAGGACGGCATCAAATCCGTAGACCAGAAAGACGGCATTCTGCTACTGACAGATATGTTCGGTGGAACCCCATCCAATCTAGCCTACTCTTTCCTTGAAGAGGGTCACGTCGAGGTGCTTGCAGGGGTTAATCTCCCCATTCTTATCAAGGCCGTTGAGTCGCGAGCGGACATGCCGGTGGCCGACCTGGCCGCCAGCCTTGAAAAATTCGGCCGGCAGAGCATTACCCTGGCCAGCGGTGTCTTGAAAGGCGCTGGCCGTAAAAAAGGTTAACCCTGCAGATCTGCCGAACAGAGCTTGAACTTATCTGATTCGGCCTTAATCTTAAAAAACTGACCTTAACAGCAAACAGACTGGAGTGGTTTGAAAAGCTTCAATCGGGTCCCGGTCGCGAAGTCCTAAAATACTCCGGACATTTACGGCCGGGCCCGAGGGAAGGTTTTGAAACCACTTCATGAGAAAGGAGTCACCATGACAATTAAACTGGGTATCAATGGATTCGGTAGAATCGGCCGCATGGTTTTCAGGGCCGCTCTTGACCGCGAGGATCTGGAAGTCGTCGCCATCAATGACCTCACCGACTCGGGCACTCTGGCCCATCTACTGGCCTATGATTCCGTCCATGGCACACTGAAAAACGATATCGGCTCCACAGCGGATTCCATCACCGTGGACGGCAAAAGTATTGCCATCAGCGCGGTTCGCGACCCGGCCGAACTGGAGTGGAAGAAATACGACGTGGATATCGTGGCGGAATGCACCGGCCTGTTCCGCGACAAGGAGAACGCCGCCAAGCACCTGGCTGCCGGTGCGCGCAAGGTCATCATCTCGGCCCCGGCCTCCAATCCCGACATCACCATTGTCATGGGGGTGAATTCCAGCATGTACGACCCTCGGCAGCACCATATTATTTCCAACGCATCGTGTACGACCAACTGTCTGGCCCCGGTCGCCAAGGTGCTCATGGAAAACTTCGGCATTACGTGCGGCCTCATGACCACCGTCCATTCTTACACCGGGGACCAGCGTCTGCTGGACTTTCCCCACAAGGATCTCAGACGGGCCCGGGCGGCCGCCTATTCCATGATCCCCACCACCACCGGGGCCGCCAAAGCGGTGGCCCTGGTTCTGCCGGAGCTAAGCGGCAAACTAAACGGCCTGGCTATCCGGGTTCCCACCCCGAATGTCTCCATCGTGGACCTGGTGGCCACCGTGGAAAAAACCGGGGTCGAGGTTTCCGAGGTAAATGCCGCCTTGAAAGAGGCATCGGAAGGTGAACTCAAGGGGATTCTCGGCTACAGTGAAGTCCCACTGGTCTCCATCGATTACAACGGGTGTGTGCTCTCATCGACTGTGGATGCTCCTACCACCTATGTAATCGAAAATATGGTGAAAGTACTCTCCTGGTATGACAATGAAGTCGGTTACTCGACCAGGATGGTGGATTTGGCCGCTATGGTCGGCGAACAGTTATAAACCGGCTTTGCCGGGATAAGTGTCTAAAGTTACAAGTGAACTAAAGTGAGCTAAAGTTCCGGAGTCGCTACGCTCCACTGGTTCTATCTGATTGGCAAAATGCCTTAACTTTAGATCACTTCAAACTTTAGATCACTTTAGTCACTCAGAAAGCGGAGTTTTCTTATGACATCACGCAAGCCGTTGATTGCCGGCAACTGGAAAATGTATAAAACAGTAAGCGAAGCCTTTGAAACTGCTCAAAAATTAGTCGGTCTGCTCAAAGACGTGGAACAAGCCGAGGTGATGATCGCCCCGCCTTTCACGGCCCTGGCACCGGTCTTTGCCGCGGTGCAGGGCACCAATGTGGCCCTGGGCGCGCAGAATTTGTATTGGGAAGCCGAGGGCGCCTATACTGGTGAAATTTCCACCAGCATGCTCCGCTCGGCAGGTTGCACCCACGTCATCATCGGTCACTCGGAACGTCGTCAGTATTTCGGAGAAACCGATGATTCGGTCAATAAAAAAGTCAAGGCCGCCGTAACCGCCGGCCTGATTCCGGTGATGTGCGTCGGTGAATCGGAACAGGAACGTGATGATAATAAAACGTTTTCTGTGCTTGACAAACAGGTAAAAGCCGGGTTAGAAGGTTTGTCTTTGGAAGATGCGGCCAGCCTTGTCATCGCCTATGAACCCATCTGGGCCATCGGCACCGGCAAGACGGCCACCAAGGAACAGGCACAAGACGTTCACCGGTATCTGCGCGAATGGATTGAAAATAATTACTCAGCTGCCCTAGCTGACTCGACGCGGATTCTCTACGGGGGCAGTGTAAAACCGGATAACGTCACCGCCCTCATGGCCCAGCCGGATGTCGATGGAGCTCTGGTCGGCGGCGCCAGCCTGGACGCTGATACATTCAGCCAAATCGTTAAGTTTTAGAAATAGATTATGTCGACAATTTTAGTCATTATCCACGTTTTCGTCTGTATCGCCCTGATCATGATCGTGCTTTTCCAGTCCGGAAAAGGCGCGGACATGGGCGCCGCCTTTGGGGGTGGTTCCAGCAACACCCTTTTCGGAAGTACAGGCGCTTCAACATTTTTAGGCAAAGCAACCACGGTTGCCGCGGTGATCTTCATGTTGACTTCGCTGGGCCTGGCTTACATGTCCACCCATCGGACCGGCAAAGTATCGGTCATGGAAGATGTGCAGGCCCCGATCACCCAGCCCGCGGGACAGACCGAGAATGCCCCGGCCAAATCCGAGTAGGATTCAGGCCGCAGCTTAATGAGCTTAAACGTGCCGAAGTGGTGGAACTTGGTAGACACGCTATCTTGAGGGGGTAGTGGGCCACGCCCGTGCCGGTTCAAGTCCGGCCTTCGGCACCATCGCATTAAAAAGAAAGCGATTCCGGATACTTACTGGAGTCGCTTTCTATTTAAATGCCAAAATATGCGTATATTGCACGTGCTTTGGGTTTATGCACCCTGCTCTCTGTGCACCTTCGAGAAGACAAAAGGTTTAGATAAACAGTTTGCTGTTGGAAATATCGCTATTCACAGGCTCATGAATGGTGAAGGTCATCGTATGGCCGCAGGCCCGAAGTGCACACGTGACCCAATTCTATGCTAACAGAAACCGCCATTTCTTAAAAACCCAGAAGTTCTCCCTGTAAGCGATCCCAAAATGATTCATCTGCCACACCCCTGGCGGCATTTAGCCAATATTCAGGCTCAAACCACCCGTGGGCCCACTTCGCTGCATTGCGGGCAGTCCAGTAGTCATATCCCGCCTGATGGAGAATTAAATGCGTCTCCCCCAAGGCCGGCCACGAGGTGATCTGGTCGAATGTCAGGATGGCTGCATAGTTGGCATCTTCTCCAAACTGATGGAGAACATGGATTGCCACTATTTGCTTGTAAGTGCCGGTGTGCGAAAGCGTGTTGGCCACTACGATCCACTGGTTCATATCCTGAATTGCCTGGATGGTTTGATATGCCTGCCGGGCACCAAGGCCGTAATACACGCCTTCGATCAGGTCAAAGAGGCTCAAGTCAGGCTTGAGGTTGCCCAGGTCGCGCACAATATCCGCGGCTGTAAAAGCACCGTCTTCAATGAGCAACTTCAAGGCCCAGAAAAGGTCTAACAAAGACACACCGCGAAACTGTCCTTCCGGTATCAGCCCGTCCGGAGGGAATGCAATTTCCGGTGGGGCCAGGGCGGCCACAATCTGTTCGCGCGTGTAGCCTGCCTTCCAGAGAGTTTCAGCTATTAGGGATGGAGGGCACCAGGTCACATAATAGTTGCGTATCCCTTCTGCTATCTGCCTGGCCGGCACGCCCATTGACCGGAAAAAAATCGTCATGTCTAATAAGTCATCTCGAACGTTATGCATAACGATGTGCGGCTCAAAGGCAAAGCTGGATGGATCCGTTAGCCGTTCAAGTCGCGCGTCGAGGCTGTAGCCCATGTGTCTCAGGAGCCAGTTTGCATCGTGGACGTTGCTGATGAATTCCGGCAGAATGTCCGCTATTGAGTCGTCTGGATTCCCAGCGTCTATCCACCATCCCGGAGACCTTATCATGGCCGCCTCCAGTTCTCCCGCCAAAACCCCACCGCCCAATAGAGACGCGATTACATCGCCCCGGGATGCGGTGGGAAACATCTGTTGCAAGGTGTCGTAGATATCCACCGGACTATTCTCGAGTTCCACCAGCAGGGCGGCCAGGTTTTGTATCCCGGAGGCCTGATCAAGACCCTGGAGTATCAACGCATCCAACTGTGTTCTGTTGGTGTCGTAATATTCAATTGCCACTTCGGTAAGGATGTCCTCTAACGACCATCCAGCGGATTGGAGTGCCGCGGCGGCGTCCAAGGGGTCATCATCTTCCTCCAGAAACCGGGTTCTAACCATGGCCGTCAGGTCAGATGCAGCAGCGCCCCCTGTCAAGTGGAGTTTTACTTTTGCCCAATCGGCGGCATCAATTTGACCGTACTTATTGTCAACCGCAGCCCTGATGGCTGTATAGCTATAGCCGTCCTGATGAAAGGGTCCCAAGTTCTCGAACAGGTAGTCAAGTACATGGGCACCGTTGTTTGTGAAAATCTGTTCGTCGTAGGGTATCAATTCTTTCATAACGAGTACGATGTCATTAAGGTCGTAGGGTCCTTGACGCAGGAATGATAGCGTATTTCGAATGGGGTATTCATCCCAGACCACATTATCGCGCCTGGCCACGTCGATTAAACCGTAGAGTTGATCGAGGCGCGTCGTAACAAAAAAAACATCTTCCAGTACCTGGCGCAACTCGTGGTGGGATTGGGGTAAACCCCAAACCGGAGAATGAGCTGTCAGGGCAGATTCCTCAATAAAGGCCTTGAATATACCGTACATCACATCCGACTGCAGGTAGCCGCCTTGGCGCAGGGCGGTGGCCGCGCCGGTGATGTCGAGACCGAACCGCTTTCGTAAATGCTTTGCAACGATATGCGCGGGGCTGCCTTCTCCTTGCATCCGCTGTACGGTCAAAGACAACGGATCTGATCCGGTATATGCTGTTTGTACAGCGGCGGTAACATCAACCCAATTATAACAGGCGCTATGTGGGCATCCGACGAGCTCCAGGTAACCAAGTGCCTCACTGGCCGTTGCCTCGTGGTACTGCCGAAGTACGACAGCAACATCCTGCGCTGACAGACCAGCTTCTGCAAGGATTCTGACCACCGACAGGATCGAGTATCCGCGCAGATAGTCTGCTGCGCCGATTGGGCTGAAGCCGGCACGGAACGCCAGAGTGATTAGGCTGCTTTCGTTGAACAAGCCGTACTTGTGTTTGATCAATTCAAGGGTATCATTTTCTGGATAGCCCGCATGAAGAAGGTCGCTCAACATGACTTCTGCGCCGGGATCGCCCAGGGTGTCACGGACTGCTTGGGCAGCACTATCGGCATCGAATTCACCCTGCCGCAAAGCGTCTAATACCATTTTTCTAGCCTCGGCCGGGTCGACGGTCGGGAAAAGCGCCTGGAGCCGGCTAACGAATACAACAGCGGCATCTGATCCTGACCACCCAGGCAGATCGCAATAATGGCATAGGGACTGCTGATGCCTCAACCGCACGACGTCTGCGGGGGTTGCATTGGTCTGGTCGATCCAGGCATCCAGGACCGTGTGGACCGCATAGCCTGCCTCGCACAAAGCCCCGACCATTTCCAGATCGAACTTGATGCCGACGGTTCGCAGACCCTGCATTACTTCGGCCAGGCTGTAGCCGCCGGCTTCGCGTAATGCTGAAATGGTGTCATGTATACTAAAATACTCCAGTAGAACAGCAGCCATGCCGGTCGTTATGTCTTCCACCGAAAACCCACCGCTTTTAAGCGCTGCCACAATCTCCGCCTCGTGATCCCAGCGGCCATATCGTTTAACAAGCGCCCGGGTGACTTCTGTCGCATCAAAATCTGCTCCGCGCATACCAGCCACCAACTCCGCATCATCAGCCCCATAGGCCGCTATTACAAGCTCTCCAGTGACACCGCCGTCGACACGGTAGACACTCCGAAGGACCTTGGCTGCATCAACGAGCGGGTATCCAGCCAGTAGCAAAGCATTCACCATCTGGCTTGGCGTGGCGCTAAAGTGCGCCAAGATATCATTTGCGATCATTAATGCCGGCCAACCAGTATTGTAAGCAAAGGCAACAATGGCGTCCAATCCGTAAGCTTCTCTTAAACTTTCTATGACTCTCAGGTGATTTGGGTCTACAGCTAACAGCAAATTGTGCGCGTTCGATATGTTCAGGCCCCAAACCTCCTTCAACCGTTGCCCGGCTGTCTCTACTAACAATCCGGCTTCAATCGACGCTTTGAGAACCTCTGCCGTGTTGCCATAAAGGGCCTCAAGTGCAGCGGCCACTGAAGCTGTTTCAAAGCCCCCGTGACGAAGTGTTTGACCCAAAGCTGCGGGGCTGTCCTCCTGGACCGTGAACGTTTTCAGCATGGCGGCCACCGTCATTGCGTCCACACCGTTCTCGCGCAGGGCCGCCGCTATTTCTGCCAGATTAAATGGGTAGGCCGCTTCCAGTACCCCCGCGACGTTCGATGGTTCGAAACCGGCTTTAACCAGGATTACGGCTGTTTCACCGGCTGTTTGCGCAAATGTTGACCTTAAGACATTGGTAACGGCAAGTAGATCGTAACCCGCATCCCGAAGCAAAGCAGCGCTCGTTTCAGAGGTGGTGTGAAACGCCCAGCGGAGCTCCGCTGCAACTGCGGGAGCATCCTTCCCGATACCGGCAAGAGCCGATGTGAGGGTCACAGGGTCATCCTGATTAACATCAAGGAGGGCTTTTGTGATCGCGCGGGTGTCATAGCCCTCGCCAGCCAGCATTCCGGCCACCTGGTTCGCATCAATGAACAGGGCTGCGGTCCAGGCTTCCGCGAGTTCGGAAGGCCCGTAACCAATTGCCAGGAGGGAAGGTATCAGGCCGTTGGCGTCGATGGCAAATCGCGTCACAAGGGTAGTGGCCACTTCGGCGACAGTTTGTCCTTTAAGGGCCTGGACAAATGCGGTGCCCAGAAGCGTACGCTGGTTGGCAATCGGCGTATCCTCGATGATCTCCAGTGGACCCGCGTCCGTGGACGCCAAGGCAGCAGGCGCGTAGCTCAGGGACAGCGCACCGGTGCCGACCGTCTGTCCAAGATGTATATGGAGAAAGCGAGGATCTTCGGAGCTCAGCGTCACATCCTGGATGGTCTGCGCCACACCGTCCTCAGTCAAGGTAAAGCCCGCGGGCGCGTCGGGTGGCTCCGCCATGTCCTTGTCGAACCGCAGGAAGATTGTGCTGCCCTCAGTATCAGTCCATGCCCCGGTTAGCAGTGGCGGTGTACCGATGGAAAATGCCTTTGGTAAGCCAAACTGGTATCCGGGTCTCTCTATCTGAAAGGCGTATTCATGCCCCGGTATATACGCTCCTGTGAGTGTATAGGTCGACCCACCATCGGGGGTGCTGATATTTATGGGCAGGGCGTTCCTGTCGGCCACTGACACGAGCTCAATGTTTTCGGACTCAAGGCTGGAGACAGCGGGGCTGAGGGTCAGGGTAACTTCACCTGCCGTCACGCGGCTTACGGAAACATCTACCGCTACCCAGTTCGGAACTAAAATTTCCGGCGCCGGTCCGACGAACTGCCAATACTCATTTTCATGACTGAGAGTTACTCGGGCCACTCTAACCGCGCGCACATCGACCGAGTAGGATTGATCGACGGGGATACTGAACAACACGGAATGGACGTATCCATCCTGATCTGTGGCCGCCACATAGTCGGCCTGCCATTCGTCACCATGGGCGTCCAACATGACCACCTCATGGGGACGTAGGAGATTTACCGGGTCGCTAAATTCGAGGACCATCCGGTCCGGAAACACCTCATTGATACTCCAGCTGATTAGCCGAGGCGCATAGAAACTACTTCTCCCAACGTAGCGTCCGGTTACGCCACCCATCACCGGGATTTCCAGTCTGCAGATCTCATCCTCCGGTAGCTTGGCGTCAACAACATAGGTTGCCCCGTTGTCGGTTGAGATGACGCCTGTAATTGGAACATTTACCCTGGTAAAGGAATCCGTGTTAAATGATAGCTTGAGATCCCCCGGGACAAGGCCCGGGACCAGGGGTTGAATGCTCAACGTGAAACCGTTGCGGGTGAGGTCACTCACCCTCAGGTCGGCCTCGGGAGGATAAATTAATTGATACTCGTCTGTGTAGCCAGGTCTCGCGAAGTCAATACGGTAGACATGGCCGGGGATCAAGTTAGCCTCAAACTGGTACGTCGCACCGCCGTTGGTAGCGGCAATGGCCGCGATCGGCACCTGATGGCCGGTAACCTGTGATCTTAGGGTGAAGTTATCGTTGATCAAACCATCGACCGGCTGGCTGAATTTGAGGGAAAAACCATCGTGACGCGCATTGGTTAGCTCGGTATGGTGTATGTTGATGACATCAAACGCCACATAGCAGGGCGGAAAGACGTATCCGTAGGCTTCCAAGGCGGCTACATATAGGCTCCAATTCTGGAGCTGGGCGGTGACCTGATAGGTTTGACCGCCGTCATCGGACACGAGCGACTCGACAATCGGGTCGGGTCCGTCCAGGTTCGTCAGCCTGAGATCGGCGGCTGTCAGGCCTGTCACGGCCGGCTTGAGCGCCAGCGTGAAACCATATGGTGTTTCGTCCTCTACGGTTACTTCTATGTACTGCGCGCTGGGTCTTACCAGACAGAAGCTACAGTCAAAGCGATACCCGGACATACCCGCCAGAGAGACCTCGTACCACGTTTCAAGTTGTATCGGGGCGTTGACGATGTGTGTGCGTCCATCTGGGCTGGTTTTTACAGATTGGATCGCTATCGGTGTGTGCGGTGAGTAGTATTCCTTGAGATCGATGTTGGCCGGCGATAGCCCGGACAGTGGCAAGTCCGTGTGGATGGTAAACTCACCGACGACGGCCTTATTGTCAGGATCCACATCAACAATGACCTTTTGGGTGGTCGTGATCTCGACGCCAGCAAACGTCTCGCCCGGGACGCGAACGTCCACGAGGTGTTTCATCCCGTTCTTTAAGTCCGTACCAACAAATAACAACACATAGGTAAGGCCTGTATACCCTCCTTCAGACACTTGAACATCAGTCACCTCTACTGGCAGCCCCGCCTCATCCAGTACACTAAAATCCTTGGGTTTGATGGATGACCAGCGGTAATCACCCTGCTGGATCTCAGCAGTATTAAGCCTGAGTCTGAAGAATCCGTACTCAGGAGAAACCTCTGTAATGGATCCGTCGAACGACGGTGTTGGCATCTGGATGATGGGTGTGGTGTCCAGCGGGTAGCGGTCATTGCGTAGTTCGAGCGCGTATATCTCACCAAACGCCAGCGGGAAAATCACCCGATATGTGGCACCGCCGTCTGTTGTTTCCAGGGCACGCGCCGGCTGCATGTCTGATGTCACCTGAGTATTGAGCCAGACTTCCCGGGCCTTGAGGTATGGCAGCGGCGGATCTAAAGCAAGGGTGAATCCCGATACGGTGATGTTGCTCACTGTCGCATCGACGATCGCAATGGGCTCTATGCTCATGTGGGTGTTGAACTCATAACCCGGTTTGTTGACACGGAGCAGGTATCTACCGCCGGCCTCAAGCGGGATCGTCACGGTATAGTTAGCGCCATGGTCCGTTGAAATGACCGCCTGGGGCGCTCCAAAGATCACACCATCGGTGGAGATGCCGATGTTGGTCGGCAGCAGATCGGGAATTGGTGGATCGAGGTGCAGCTCAAGGCCGGTTACGCTCGCGTCGAGTACGGAAACGCTGAGCTGCTGGAGCCCGGCGGTTTTAAACGTGAAGGTGTAGTCACCCGAAATCGGGTTCCCGTTTTCATCGCGGATGCCGCCGGCATTAAGGAAAACGGTGTATATCGTATCGAAACCCAAAAAGGCGGATGGCGTAAAAATAATATCGTTGTCAATGACGTGGATGGTGCCGGCAACGGGTTCACCATTCAGGGTAACCTCGATGGTGGAAGCGTCGACGGTGGTCGGGTCAATTGGGTTATTTAAAGACATTTGGACAGTCCCGTCGATGGGGGCATTCTCGGTCTCGGGAGCCGGAAAGGTGGTTTGCAGCGCAGGCAGGGTGGCGGTCCTGAAAGTAAAACTAAAATCGTCCGCTAGGCTGTTGCCGTTTATATCTTTGACTGCAGTTTTGAGGTCAACCTTGTAAATTGAGTCCAGATCATATGGCGTGGTGGGTGAAAAAATAATTTCACTGCCAACGACTTCTAGGGTTCCGGCAACAAGTTGGCTGTTCCGGGTAACTTCAAGGGTGGTATTGTCAACTGTGGCCGGATCGACTGGATTATTAAGAGAGATTCGTATGGCTTTGGTGAGCGCGGTACCCTGGTAGCCTGGAGTCGGCGTGGTCGCGAGTACGGCGGGTCGCTGCTGGACCTGGATTGCGACCGTGGCATCGGATGTGCCCGCATCGTTTGCAATACGGTAGTCAAAGTTATAGGTCCCCGGGGTAAACGGCTGGCCGGTGAGGCTGAAACTGCCGTCACCGTTGACCAGCAGGTTGCCGCCGGCCAGGGACACACTGGTCCCTGCGCTGTAATCAGTAACAACGCCTCCGAGTGAGCCGCCACCAAATGACGACAGGCTTGCAGCGGGTGCTCCCAGGGAATCGTTATCGATCAAGCCTAGCCCGGCGTCCACCGAAAGATCGTCATCGTTCGGGGTATTATACCCGCCCCCTGGGCCGGGGGTGTCGTCGATAGCCGTGGGCGGTACCAAGTCTATGATTAAAATCAACGAGTCAGACAGGTATCCCCACTTCTCCAGGTTGATTTGATAACGATTGCCATGCTTAAGCTGGGTGGTAATATAATAGGTGCGGCCATTATCTTCGGTTGCAATGGACTCGACAGTCGGGTCCAAACCGTCCAAATTTTTCAGTTCTAGTTCGGCACTGACCAGGCCATCCACAGGTGAACTCAGTCCCAGCGTAAAGCTGTTGGTCGTGGCGTTTAATACACTTAAAGTGATTTGGTGCAAGCCGGTCAAAAAATATTGGGACGGACTAAAGCGGTATCCGGGGAGCCCGTTTAAAGTAGCCTTATAATAGGTATCCATCTGCACCGGAGCTTTAACGATGTGCGCAAACCCGTCGCTGCTGGAGGTGACCGAATGCACAGCTACCGGTGTGTCCCCTAATTCCACAAGACTGATATTCTCTATCGCCAGCTCAGGTAGTGGATAATCCGTTCGGATCGTAAATTCGCCAATTACTGCCTTCTCAACGGTGAGGGTTATATAGGGGGACGTCTCTATTTGCGCACCGGCGAAGGTATAGGGTACGTGGGGCGCATGGACATCCACAAGGTGTGCCATCCCATGTTTAAGATCGGCTGTTACCTTGAAAATTATATAATCTGAATGCCACGAACCTATTTCGGATTGAGAGACCACCATGGGTGTACCATCTTCGTCCAGGATGGTGATGTCGTTGGCCTGGAGATTGTATGTCCAAGTTGGCGGATTGATATTGATCCGCAGATCGAACTCATACTGGGCTGTATACACATCGTTGTACGCCTTGAATACCACATTCGTTATCGCTCCGGTAAACGTCGGTTCCGGCACCTGCATGACAGGCGGCACCGTTATTTGGAGCCCCTCTCTGTGGATATCCAGGGTGTAGGTCTCATCCGGGATAAGTGGATAATATACCCGATAGGTGGCGCCGCCGTCAGTCGTCTCTAATGCGCCGACCGGCCTGGGGTCGGTTGCCCCTTGCACCGCCAACCGGACTTCCTGCGGCGTCAAATGCGGGAGTGGCGGATCCAGTGCAAGGTTGAATCCGGACACCCCGATTTTACTTATGGTGGCGTCCACGGTCATTGTGGTTGCAACGGGCACATCGCTGCCGAAATCATTACCCGGTTTTTCAAGGTGGAGCTGATAAGTGGCGCCGGTTACAAGCGGGATCGAGATATTATAGGTTTCACCGTGGTCGGATGTGCTGACCGCCTGGGGAGGAACAAAGGTTATGCCATCGGCTGAGATACCAAAGTTGTCCGGAAGTAGACCGTGAACCGGGGGTTCCAGGCGGAGCCCTAAGCCGTATTGGTTTGCATCGAATACAGACACCCCGATCTGCCGGAGCGAAGCGGTCTTTAAAGGGAAAGAATAATCACCCGACATGCTGTTGCCGTTCATGTCACGAATGTCGGCCTGCAAAGTGACCGTATAGAGTGTTTCGAGTTCAAGCGGGGAGGACGGGGTAAACATGATGGTCTTGTTGTTCACGTCGACGATGCCGGGAACGGGTTCGCCGTTTCTGGTAACTGTAAAAACGGCGGTATTGACCGATGCCGGATCGATGGCTTTATTGAAGGTCACACTGATGACGCCGTCTACAAGAACATCTTCTGTGCCCGGAATAGGATCGGAACTGATAACAATGGGTTGGGCGATGGTTCTAAAAGTGAATGTGAAATCGCCTGGTAAGCGGGTGCCGTATACATCTTTGATGCCGGCCTTTATAGTCACTGTATATTCCCTATCGAAGGCGAGCGGGACAGAAGGCGTGAATGTGATGGTATTGCCAACCACCTCGAGGGTGCCGGTGAAGGGTACGCTGTCTTGGATGATTTTAAAGGTAGAGGGGTCGATGGTAGCCGGATCGATCTGGTTGTTGAAGGTAATGTGGATGGCCCCATCGACAGAGACATCTTCCGCGTCCGGAGACGGTTCTGCGGTTAACACCTCGGGCAGTATGACGGTCCTGAATGTATAATGATAGTCCTCCGGCAACGGGGTACCGTGCAGGTCCTTGATCCCGGCTTTCAGAATCATCGTGTAAAGCGTATCGAATTCGAACGGGGCAGACGGGGTGAAGGTAATGACCTTTTCAATCACCTCTATGGCGCCAGCAACGGCTTCCCCTGACTGCGTGATTGCAAAGGAGGACGCATCCACGCTGGCCGCATCGATCAAGTTGTTGAGCCAAAAGCGAACGTTCGAACCGGTGGCGACATTTTCGGCTCCTGAATCCGGATCGGTCGTCACAACTTTCGGCAAGGCAACGGTACGAAACGTGAACATGTGGGGGGCCGGCATCGATACCCCGTTCACATCCTTGATACCCGCCCTCAGGGTAACTGAATAAAGGGTGTCGAAAGCGAAAAATGCTGAGGGTGTAAAGGTGATGGTATTGCCCACGACCAGCAGGGTACCGTCAACACTTTCACCATCATGGGTGACCTCAAAATCGTTACTGGCGGTGGTCGGATCAATATCATGATTGAACGACACCCTGATGTCGCTTTCGATAAGCACATCGTCTGCGCCTGGGGCCGGATTGGTGGTCAAAACCGATGGCTGCAGCACGGTATTGAAAGCAAATATATAATCCCCGGGCAGAAAAGCGCCGTTCATATCCTTGATCCCGGATTTCAGAATCACCGTATAGCGTGCGTCAAAGCCGAGCGGAATAGATGGTGTAAACAAGAGGGTATTGCCAAGCACTTCGAGAACGCCGGCAAGGGGCACGCCGTTTAAGGTCAGTTCAACGCTTGCCGCGTTCACGGTAGAAGGATCGATGGTATTGTTGAATGAAAGGGAGATTGTCTGGTCGACGGCGACACCCTTGGCCCCGGGAGCCGGATCGGTGGACAACAACTCAGGCGCGCCTGCGGTTTTGAAAGTAAAACTATAATCTCCGCTCATGCTGTTGCCATTGACATCCTTGATGCCGGTATTGAGGACCACAGTATAAATAGTATTCAGAGCAAGCAAGGCGGCCGGCCTGAAAACGAGGGTATCGTCAATGACTTCGATGGCACCCGCAACCTGTTCGCCGCCTTGGGTCACTTCAAAAGAGGCTACGTTGACTGTGGCCGGATTGATCTCGTTGTTCATTTGAATTCGGACTTCCTCGCCCGCGGCGACGTTCTGAGTGCCCGGGACAGGAAATGTGGCGAGCACTGCGGGCCGCTCCTGGACGTGGATGGTCAGGCTGGCATCGGAAAACCCGGAATCGTTTGTAAGGCGATAGTCAACGGTATAGGTGCCCGGGATAAGGGGTTGACCGCTGAGGCTGAAGCTGCCGTCACCATTGATTTTCAGGATACCACCGGCCAGACTCGCGCTGGCCCCGGCATTATGGAACTGAACCGTCCCCCCTAAAGACCCACCGCCGAATGAGGTCAGTCCGGCCTTGGGTATGCCGAGAATGTCATTGCTGAGCAGGCCTGATGCAACGGTCACTGTGAGGTTGGCGTCGTGCACGGTGGTATAGCCGGCGGATGAACCGGGGGCATCGTCATTCGCAGTCGGCGGTTCCGGAGAGATAAAAAGATTGGCCGGGAGACAGTGGTATCCGTATCTGGTGAAGCCAATCGTATAACGGCTCAGGGTCTCCAATCGGGTGCGGACTTGATAGGTGGCGCCGTTGTCCTCAGCCGCAATAGAATCTACCATTGGGTCCGGCCCGTCCAGATTTAGCAACTCGAATTCATCCAGGGTCAGCCCTTGTACCGGATTGTCGAGTCCAATCGTGAAACCGTCCAGAGTGGGATCAGACACCGTAACGGTGACATACCGCAGACCAATACTGAACTCATCAGATCCCGTTGCTGCCGGATAGAAACTATAGCCCGGCCTCATCAGCCGAACGGTATAGGCCGTATGCAAATCTACCGGGGCATAGATCGTATGGGTGAGGCCATCACTGCTGGTCGCCACCGAGACGACCGCAACGGCGGCATATGGGTTCGAGATCCAAACTTCGAAGTGTTCCGGTCCTAGCCCGTGCAAGGGCAAGTCGGTGACAAGGGTGAGATAACCTATCCACGCGTCCGCGACTTCGAATGTAACGACCTGGGATGTTGTTATTTCAGCACCCGCAAAAAAGTAAGGGGCGGCGGGCGCATATAGATCCACAAGGTGGGTCATCCCATGCCTGAGGCTGGCAGTCACCCTGAAAGCGATGTATTTCCCATTATATATAATTGGCTCGAAACCGGATACCGCCACAGGCAGGCCATCTTCGTCTAGAATGACGATCTCCTCGGGATGGAGCGTGTAATGCATATCCTTCAATTCGATGTCGGTCCGGATGTCAAACACATAGTGTCCGGCATGTCTATCGTAAGACAAATTGGCGATGGTCCCGGTAAGTGTCGGTATCGGAACCTGAACAACCGGAGGTGTGCTGATCTGGAAGCAGTCGTTTTGAAGATTCAATGTGTATGTCACATCATGCGCCAGCGGGACATGAATCCGATATGTCTCGCCGCCATCATTCGTCACAGCAGCGCCGGCCGGCTGCGTTTCGGCTGTGCCCTGCGGCACCAATGTGACTTCCTGGGCCGTGAGTTGCGGAATTGGCGGATCCAATATGAGGTTGAAACCGGAAACCCCAATCTGGCTGACCGCCGCATTTACCGTTGCTGTCGGCAATATTGTTCCATCACCCCCAAAGGCATAACCATACTTGTTAAGACGCAAGGTATATGCGTTGCACACCTCGAGGGGAATCATTACCGTGTAGGTCTCGCCGTTGTCCGCTGTGCTGATCGACTCTGGAGACACAAAGTTTTCTCCATCCGCTGACACGCCGATGTCGGCCGGCAACAGACCGGCAACCGCCGGGTCCAGGCGCAGTTTTAGTCCGCTCGCGTCGGCTTCTATGACAGTTACGGTGATGGGTTGGGACGCTTCAGTTGTAAAGGAAAAAATAAAATCATCCGGCATGGCGCTGCCGTCAAGATCCTTTATGCCGGTTTTCAGAACAACGGTGTATTCGGTATCAAAGGAGAATGGCGCTAAGGGCGTAAAGGTAATGACGTCCTGATCTAATGTTACGGTACCGGAAACCAATGCGCCGCCCGGCATCTGGATTAGACACGTATCACCGCTGACACTGGATGGCTGTAGCGGTTCATTGAATTGCACCCCAACTGAGGTATTCGGGTATACATCTATTGCCCCAACTGCCGGACTGGTGGCCATCACGGTCGGCAGCACCGGGTCCCAGTCTCTTAAGCCCGACAATACCTGAAGAATAAAAAGGACTTCCGGAGTACCGATCTTTCCATCCTTGTTCACATCCGCGTCGGAGTGCAACGACTGGGAGCCGGACCCAAGAACAGACTTGAGGGCCAGGATTGCATCGGCAATTTCAATAGCCCCATTATGATCGATGTCTCCGGCCGTATTTGCAGTGGGTACATCATGTGATGCCAGCATGAGGCCGTTTTGTACCGCAGCATGTGATTGTGCTCCGGACTGCAAACCTAGAGTGACAATGAGGATCAAACAGGTAATGATTCTGAGTGGGTCGTTAAATACCATTGTATAATTACGTATGCGGCTCGTCCGCCTGAAAGCGTTGCCGTAAGAAACCATGGAAAAAGGGGCCAAGCTTTTTTTAGGGAACACGAGACCAAAGAGCGTTTTCATTGCCCGCTGTGCAAGCCTGCCGATCCTGGTTGCGATCACAGGATCAGTCTGCCCGAGCCTCAGATATCGGCCCATGCTATCCCTCAGAGATAGATATTAGTTTTTTGGAAGGTGATTTGGTGAGTAGTAATACACTCTTGATTCTGTAAGGTATTGTATTGCGGAAGGATAATTTTTTGTCAAGAAAAAAACCATCCTCTGCAGCGGATAAAAGTGGATTCAGGATGAGGTTGCCAAGTCCATTGACACCGCCATGGTTCCACCATGCTCCCGAAACTTACAGGCAGGTGCATGACAACTGGTTTCGGAAACAGGTGTCGGATTACTATGTAAGCAATTTTATTTGAGGTCGCCCGTAAAAGGGCGCCCCTCAAGCTGTTGTTCTCCTGCCGGGAAAATGCCATGTGGCAATGTTCCAAATTGTTACCTAATTACGGGTCCCAATATATGGGCAGGCTCAGGACCGTTTGGTCTCAACTATTGAATGAGACTTTTTGGGGAAGGGTTCCTCTGGTTGTTCGTTGATTGGACGGCTGCAGGCATCACTTGACGTCCCTGTACCGGTGCAATAATCGCAGAGCCGTTTCCTGCTCCCAGCGGGCCGTGTAGGTCAGAAAATCTTTCATGCCCCCCTTCCACGGATTATGGGCCCAGAAAGTGGCTCCCCAGAAGTCGAAAAACGTCTCCTGCGTCACCCGCGTGCCGCCGTTTTCAGGTTCGATCCAGATCGTTCCGTAATGAAAATCCTGGTTGCACTGCTGCGGGTTGAGGAGGGTGAAGGCAAGTCGGTGTTCGCCGGGAAAGACGCGTGTCCGCCAACGAAAGAAGACATCCGGACCGGAAGTATACTTGTTTTCAGTGATGACCTCGTTACCAATGCGCTGGATGAAATGATGTTCGCGTATATACCGGTTGTCCGTAACAAATTCGTTGTCGAAATCGGTTTTGAACTTCCAGAAAACCGCAGGGGGAACATTGACATGGTAAACCAGCCGGTAGGCCTGTCCGCCCTTGTCACCGGCGGCAATTCTCTCGAGTCGTATCGCACCGCTTCCCGCCTTTGCTTGGTCGGCCTGGATCGCCGGGACACTACAGATCCATCCGACTAACATCGCGACCAGTGTCAGTACCGGTATGTGTTGTCTGGCTGCGGTTTTCACAATCGTTTCCCCCGGGACATGAATCCATATCAATTTTAAGATAGAACATTTTCAAAGATGGGCAACGTTTAGCGCCGGAGATGAGGCGGTTTTCGAGTGCCCGGATTAGAATTACGAATCGGACATGCAGTTTTAAGGGATTTGTGATATTGGCAAGATATCCGTAGGTCAACAGGCTGGCAGGTTACTATTGCCAACCATAGACAATCACAGAGGCTCAAAAAATGTTGAACTCTAGAACCCTTATAATGGTACTGCTGTTCTTTCTGGCAATGACCCTCGACGCCTCTGCCGATGGCTATTATTGCTCGCGAAAAGTGTCCGGAATTACAAGCAGAATTGTCGAAATTAACAGGTACAGGATCCTCGACGGCATCGAACCACGAACCGTGGGCCTTCCCACCCGGTTCCGGATCGATTTTGAATCTAAAAAGCTGATACCTTCCAAAGGCAGCAGAGTCAGCAGGACTGTTTATTTTGAAAGGGTTGATCAGATTGAGGATAAGATAGTCATCCAGGGCGTTGATGAAGGCATTGCAGGGGTCAGAGATGGGGTGGCCTGGAGCCTGGTAATTTCAAAGAAAAATGGCGAATCGGTTCTATCGGTGGCCGGCGATGGCGTTGCTTACGCGGTTTTTGGGGTGTGCAAACCTACCAAGGATCCGCAATAGTATTGCGCGACTCATCAGATGGCGAGGCACCCCGGATGAAGGCGGCGGCATGCATTTCAGGTTTTCATGCGCCGGCTGTCCCCGGTGCTTTTTGGCTCTATGACTCACCACAGTTGGGTGAGCAGCGCAGTTATGCGGATAAACACCAAGCGGAAAGGGACCGTCGGTTTTCGGAAAGTTTGAATGCTGCCGTCGGTCAAGCACGAACAGTCAGTCTCGACCCCATATCTCGGGATGCAGAACATAACGGAAATATTGGAACTGATCAGGGCGGATCTGGGCAGACATCATCCGAAGGCGGTCCTGCTGTTTGGTTCCGCCGCCCGCTACCTGCAAAAAAGCCAGACGAAGGCACCCCATGATTTTGATGTGTTCTACGTGGCGGCCTTCACGCCGGTACTCTCCAAAACACTGCCCGTAAAAGTCGATCTGCACACATACACGGAATATGAACTGGTTCACATCGCCCGCTCCCTGCGTTACAGTCCCCGATTTTTCTCGCGGGCCAAGATGTACATGCAAGATACCTGGCAGGGCTCCCTGCGCTCCGATATCGCCGCCTGTCTGCTGCTCGGCCCGGCTTATGCGAACTATGGATTTTTGCAGATGGAAAACGAGAAGCGCTACCGGGACTACTCCGTTCACGAAGTGATTTTCGGCAAACGCTGGTGGCGGGCCCTGCAGTCCTGGACCCAGGATTACCGGGGGCTAAAAGGCCTCTTTGTGGACAGATCCCTGGGAAAAGACCATTTCAAAACGAAAATCACGTAATGACTCCCATCGGTGGATCACACCAGCGCGGCGCGGGCAACCCTGATTGGAAAGCCCACATCCACCCAGAAGGAAACTCGCTCTAAACACGCCAACCAATTGTATTATAAATAACAATCTTACTGCCTCTCCATTCACCGCTATTGGCGCTCAACGTGTTGCAAACAAGAATTGTTTAAGTAGATTTACTTTAGTATGATTTGCGTTTAGAATTGAGGCAATAACCGCGGAGGTTAGAGAACGACCACTTTTGGCCACCGGCGAACCAGTCCATCTGCATTCTGAATCCAGCGCTTTGCTCCGCAATCCCTGTCACTGCTCTATGAAGGTTGCTGCCTCCTCCGCGCTGTTCCAGCTACGAAATTGAGCGGGTCCGGAAATTCAGGAACGTTCGAATTGTGTTTTCTTTGAATCTACCCGGGCAAAGAGAATGACCGCCGTACCGGCGCAAGGGCATCGCGGCCGTCGAAAGTCGAGGCTGCGCGGCCTGTTGTGTTATAAAAGGTCCTGTTTCATGAAAAACCGCATTTATCTGGCTATATTGGCGATGGGTTTCAGCGGACTGGCTGCTGAGGTCCTCCTGTTAAGGGAACTTCTGATCGTTTTTTCAGGCAACGAACTTTGCATCGGCATTATACTCGCCAACTGGCTGATTCTTGAGGCGTTTGGATGTCTCCTTACCGGCAGGTACGCTGAAAAGACCAAACATGCACTCGCTGCTTATACCGTCATTACGATCCTTTTTTTCTTATCTTTGCTCGCCGCCATTTTTGTGACCCGCATTCTGAAAACAATCATCGGCATCTCTATCGGTGAAAGCATCGGTTTTGTGCCCATGGTGTTTTCCTCATTTCTGATCCTCTTGCCGGTTAGCTTGCTTCACGGTGCCTTATTTCCAGTATGTTGCCGGATCTATGCCATGTATTTCGACCAGGATGCATCTTCCGCCGGCCGGGTGTATGTACACGAAACGGTTGGGACCCTTATCGGCGGAATCGTCTGCACCTATCTGGTCATTCCCCATCTGCATACATTTCAGGCCGCAGGAGCGCTCGCGCTGCTGAACATTATCGTCTGCCTGGTTCTATTTACCCCTGCCTGGAAAACCGGGCGGCTTCAAAAATCAATGGTGGCAATCTTGAGTGTCCTGCTCTTTTTTTCAGGTTATGCGGGTTTTAGCGGTCAATTGGACGCCTTGCATCGTTATTCAATTCAAGCACAATGGAAAAATCTCAATCTCGTACATTACCAGAACTCCCATTATGGCAATCTCTGCGTTATAGAAAACGAGGGCCAATACATTTTTTTCCAGGACGGTATTCCAGAGATTATAACGCCGGTTCCTGATCTGGCCTTTATCGAAGAATTTGTGCATCTTCCCCTGCTGACCCATCCTGAACCCACCCAGTTGCTTATCCTGGGTGGCGGCGCCGGCGGCGTCATCAACGAAGCCTTCAAACACGCCTCGCTGGAGAAAATAGAATATGCGGAGCTTGATCCGGTGCTCCTCGAACTGTTGAGAAAATACCCTACCGCGCTGACTGAAGCCGAACTGAACGATAGCCGGGTGGCCATAAGCCATAAGGATGGCCTTCTATTTCTGAAAACAACCCGGAATACATACGACCTGATTTTCATAGGGATAATGGAGCCGTCAAATTTACAAGCTAACAGGTTCTTTACCAAAGAGTTCTTTGCCCTTGTGAAAAAGAGACTCAATAAGGGGGGCATACTTGTCCTTGGGTTGCCCGGGTCTTTAATGTACGTCAATGCAGAATTGAAAAACCTCAACAGCTGCATTTACCATACGCTCCAGAGCGCCTTTGCGCATATTCGCGTCTTTCCCGGTGATGGTAAGAATCTCTATCTTTCATCGGATTCTCAATATATTTCAAGGATAGACCGCAAACAGATTATTGCCAGATTAGCCCAGCGGAACATTAGGGCCAGCGCGATTGCACCCTGGCATCTTGAGAAGAAGTTTCATCACGGATGGCAGGACTGGTTCTCGCGTTTTATTGAAGGAAGCAGTCAGAAACTCAATTCCGATTTCAAACCCGTGGGGATGTTTTACAGCATTTCCCATTGGAATGCGCTTTATGCGCCTTCCCTGCGCGGGCTATTTAAACATTTTGAGATGATCAACATCAGGATGATTGCGCTTTTGTTCATTGCCTTTATTCTGCTATATCTCTTTTTGCGGTCAAAACAAAAAGGCTGGGTCCGGGCCGGGATCCCCTTTTCCGTTATCACAACCGGCTTTGCCGGCATGATATTTGACCTCATGCTAATCTTTACCTTTCAATCTATGTACGGATATGTATTTTCATGGATTGGGCTGTTGGTGTCATTTTTTATGGCCGGCGCAGCTGTTGGCGCCATGCTCACCACCCGCATTTTGGACCGGGTCGAAAACTGCTTCAGGCTATATGTCAAGATAGACCTGGCCATCATCTGTTTTTCTTTTGGCTGGCCGATTATCTTTCTGGCGTTCCAGGCATATCCGGACGGTCCAGGTGTCACTGCTTCTATGCGGATGCTGTTTTTAGCGATTGCCTGTATGTGCGGATTGTTGGTTGGTTCTCAATTTCCTCTGGCAAACAGGATATATTTAGGGAACCGCACCAGTCTAAGCAAGACCGCCGGACTGCTCTATGCGGCCGACCTTCTGGGTGGGTGGCTGGGAGGCATTATCGGCGCTGTTGTACTATTACCGGTTCTTGGCCTTACCGGTACCTGTATCACAGTGGGACTGCTGAAATTGGCAAGCTTCATTATTTTAACTACCCAAACCAGAAGTATCTATGAGGAAGCAAGCTATGAAAGACTTTCTTATTGAGACATGTACCCGCCGAAATTTTCTGAAACGCACGTCTAAACTCTGTTTCCATGCAGGGTTGTCTTCGCTTTTCATCCACGGCTTGCATGCCAAAGCAGCCGGCGCGTCAACGAACACATTTGAACCCGCTTACCTGAAGCTTCACAAAACAGGCGAACTGAAAAGGCGGGCCAATGAACTCTATGCCACTCTGGAAAGCTGCGAGCTCTGTCCCCGAAGGTGTGGTGTGAATCGTCTGGATGGAGAGCGTGGCTTCTGTCGCACACCCGGCGCGACCCTGGTGGTTTCGGCGGCCCATCCGCATTTCGGTGAGGAAAGGCCGCTGGTCGGCAAAGGGGGGTCCGGAACCATCTTTTTAACCCATTGCAATCTCCGGTGTGTCTTCTGCCAGAATTGGGAAATAGCCCAGCTTGGTCGGGGCATCGAGAGCAATATTGGAGCGTTAGCCGTGATGATGCTGCGGCTGCAAAGCGCCGGCTGTCACAATATCAATCTTGTAACGCCAACCCATTATGCGGCCCATATCCTCAAAGCGCTGCATCTCGCCGCGAAAAGAGGACTCCGGCTGCCGATCGTATACAATACGTCCGGCTGGGAGCGCCTTGAAGTACTCAAGCTGCTTGATGGGGTTGTCGATATTTACCTTCCTGATTTCAAATACTGGGAGGATGACATGTCAGCAAAATATTCTTCCGCAGCCGAGAGTTACCCTGAAGTTACCAGCGCCGCAATCCTTGAGATGCACCGCCAAGTTGGCGTGGCCCGCCCTGCAGAAGACGGCATTATGCAAAGAGGGCTGATGATTCGGCATTTGGTAATGCCCAATAATGCCGGTGGATCAGAGCAAATTATCACGTGGATCGCCCAAAATCTCCCCAAAGAAACGTATGTCAATATTATGGCCCAGTACAACCCGCAATATAAAGCCTTTGATTATCCGGAGTTATCAAGAAGAATAACGCGCGAAGAATATAAAAGGGCCGTCCTCAGGGCTAAGCAATTGGGGCTTGTCAATCTTGATATACAGGGGTACTGGTTTCTGTAAGGCCAAATATATTTTGACCGCATCTTCTCGATATTATTTACGGTGCACGCGTTTTAGATCTAATTGGGCGCGTAAAGATAGAAACCAAACGGTAAGTTCAGCACCTGTCAATCCACTGCTGACCTGCTCACCGAATATTAGGCCTCCAATGACGGCTCAAGAAAGTTCTATCAGCGCCTCGGCCATGAGCCGGCCGATGGGCATGTTCTGGGGGCACCGATCCTCGGCGGCCGCATAATCCAAAGTCCCCAAGCGGTTGCGGACCGCGGCCGGGATATCGCGAAATTCCACCTGCGCCCGAAAATGATCGCCGTAACTGCGTGCATACATGAGGCAGCGCATGATTTTGCCCACCGGAACGGCAGCGGCCAGCTGGGACTGGCAGGTGGCGGTGCAGCCCGCACAATAATTGGCGGCCGTGGCCCGGGCCTCGGCTTCGAAACCGCGCCGCTCCGCTGCTGTCAGACGCGCCTGATTCACGGCGGCTTCGGTATTGGCTTTGAGGATGGTCATGGTGTTCATCTGCGAACAGATGGCCGCGATTCGCTCGTCGGTCCAGACAGCCAATAAATTCGCTTGCTCCTTGGTCACCCCTTTGTCCATAAATCGCTTGGCCAGAGACCGGCTCGCGTCACTTTCCACGCCCATGTAGACCCAGGATGAGGAGGCCTGTGTTTTCATTGCGGTCAACCCGATGCCGGCTTTGTGGCAGGCGTCGATGGCGCGCTGCATCTCATCTGTAGTCATGACTTTGTAGTTGTAGGTGGTCATGATCCCGTCAATCCAACCGAGGGTCGCCGCGTGGGCCAGGCTCCTGGCCATATTGGAATGGGTACTGAACCCAAACAGACGGATTTTTCCCCTGGATTTCATTTTATCGCCCCAGGCTTTGATCTCCGGGGTCAATTCCGCCCTGGCATCATCCACCGCATGTATAAAAAAGAGATCAAGATAATCCGTCTTGAGGTTATTCAGGGAGTCGTTGAGTTCGGCGGTTAAGCCGGCCGCATCCCGGTTGGTTGACTTGGAGACCAGAAAGATCTTCTTACGGTCTTCCGGATACTTGGCCAAATACTTGCCAAGTCCCGGCTCACTGCCCCACCGGTTGTAGTACTGGGCAGTATCCCAATAGGTCACCCCCCATTTCACCGCCTGTCGGAGCAACAGCTGATTGGCACCGGTATCGAACATGGTGCCCAATGACAGGATCGGCACTTGAAGGCCGGTACGGCCAAAAGGTCGGGTGCCCACCTGCATGGCGGCGGCATCGGTAACCGTCGGACCGCTGACCGTGCCGACCATGCTGCCGACACCGGCGGCCCCCAGGACTTGCAGAAACTTGCGACGTTTTATTCCGGATTCCTCTGTGGTCATAACGCTACTCCTTTTTTTGAGGGAGACCGGCCCCGGCGAGCAAGGCATGGGCCCGGCTTCGTGTTTCATTTTCGGAAGTCACCCGAATAGCCGCCCGGCCGCGCACCGGGCACTCGTGTTGACAGACCCCGCAACCGATGCAGCGGTGGGGGTCTACAAAGGGTTGCTGCAACCGGACGTGCACAGCGGCCTTTGCCGCCTGGCGGAGCTCGGCCCCGGCCGGATCACCTGCCAGTTCGATCCGGTCCGTCTGGTAACGGACGATCCGCAGCGCATGTTGCGGCCCGGCGGGTCCGACTAAATAATAGTCGCCCCCGGCCAGAGGTCTGCGGGTCGGGGGGAGCTTAAACTGAATGGACCGCGATCTCACCCTGTCCACCACCAACCTGTTCAGCCCGTCCACCGGTTCCAGCACGGTCCGGGTGGTGATGGCCTTAGGGCTGACCGGGCAGTTTTCCTGGCAGACGATGCAAGGGATTCCCATGGCCCAGGGCAGACAGCGACCCCGGTCCACAAAGGCGGTTCCGATCCGGACCGGACCTGTTGCAGTGAAACGGCCGCGCCCCATCCGTTCATCCAATGCCAGGGGACGGATGGCGGCCGTGGGGCAGACATGACCGCAGGCGATACAGTTGTGCTGGCAACCGCTGGTGCCCAACCGAAAATCGAGGCGCGGCGTCCAGAGACCTTCCATACCCGCTTCCGAAATAGCCGGTTGAATCACATGGGTCGGGCAGACCCGCATGCATTGCCCGCATTTTATGCAGCGGTTTAAAAATTCGGATTCGGTCAACGCACCGGGCGGTCGCACCAGGTCGGGCCGCCAGCCCACCCCCAAGGGATCCCCCAAACGGGCCAAGGGCAGGAGAATCGCACCGGAAGCCCCGGCGGCAAGGACGGCCCGGCGATTTAAATCCGGACCGGCGATCTCACCAGTGGTCGCCGGCGAGGTCGCATACCCCAGAATCCGCTCCGGGCAGTCGCCCGGGCAATTGTAACAGAGCACACATTCCGCCCACCGGATCTGCTCGGCCGGTGAACAGGCCCCTTCGCAATGATGATCGCATCGTCCGCAAGCGGTGCAGGCATCACCGTCCGCGTCCCGTCGCCCTATCCGCCAAACAGACCATCTTGCGGCTATCCCCAACAAGGCCCCCAGCGGACAGACATACCGGCAGTAAAACCGGGGGCGCCAGGCCGAGAGGGCCAGCACCAGAACAAACACACCGCCGGTCAGCAATCCGCCGGCAACGACAATGGTTCCCGTGCCCGGGGCCAGCAGGGGCAATACCACCAACGAGACGGACCGGTAGACCAGGGGGATGGGATCCAAGAGACCCGTCTGCAACCCGGCTGCCAATAGGCGATGGCCCGGCAACATCACACCCAACACCAGACCGATGCCACCGGCAACAGCCATTGTCCATCCAGCCGACACGGTCCATGACCGCTGCCCCCAGCGCCCCATAAGCAGACCTGCCAAAATGGCCGCACTGGGCGGGATCCAACCGCCCCCGGCCAGAATGGTCACCAGGGGCCGGGCGAGCTCGACGGCCGCCATGGTCAGCAATCCGATCAGCAACAGGTACTTGATCCGTTGGCCGGGATGGGCCTGTCGTCCGGTGGCCCGCGCCCGTGGCCTGCGCTGCTTGTCGGCCCAGGCACCGACCATCTGCTGGAGGGTTCCGAGTGGGCAGAGCCATCCGCAGAAAAAACGACCCACCAAGGCGGTTGCCGCCAACGTAACCGCTCCCCAGAGCAACCCTTTATAAAGACTGCCGGTGGTCAACAGCGTGGCCAGCCCCACCAGGGGATCCAACTCCAGGAGCCAGCTAACCGGCCAACCGCGCAGTTCGAACCAGCGATCGCCGACGGTCGTGACGAAGCAGCTCCATATCAACAACAGCAGAAAAAATGCCTGGCAAATTCGCCTGACGGTGACGAGTCTCATGAGGCATCCACGGGGTTGAGGGTTCGGTAATCGAGAATGCCCAAGCCGGCATCCGCCGCTTGCTGAAGGTGGGGAAGCTGATCCAGGCGACGCCCTAGAATTTCTGCTCCCGTAGCGTCCACCGCCACTGGATCGATGCCGGCCACGAGCGTGTTTGTAGCGGCCAGATCCGATAGCGACCCGCCGGTGGGACCGTTGTGCAGCATGGCGGTCACGGCATCTAAAATCACCAGGGTCGGGCGCACCAGGGCCGCCAGTTCGGCAATAATGGTGTGAATGTCCTGATGAAAGACATTCCGGCGACCGCCCAGCAAACCGTACCAGTTTTTAAGGGTCATGGATGCGCCGCTCCGATGATGATCCTTGAGAGGCGCCACACCGATGAGACAATCTGCTTTGGCCAGCGGTCCGACCAGCACCGGCCAGTCCCGAATCAGGCGTGCGCCGGCCAGGGTGACCGCCGCAAACCGATCGGCTGTCGGCAGCACAACCCGGCCACCGGCGGATTCGGCGGCCGGCCCGATCCCGGTCAGCCGAAAACAGCTGGCCGGATCGTTGATGGGGTTGTCGGTGACCACCACATCGGCAGCCCCGGCTTCAAGGCAGGCCATCACCACCGCCTTCACCAGGTCCGGGTGAGAGGTGGCCGAAATTGCCGGCGGCGAGGCAAAGGCCGCATTAACCTTGATTACCACCCGATCGCCGGGACGGACAAACCGGTTGATCCCGCCCAGGGCCCCCAAGGTCCGCCGCACCAAGGCGACCCGATCCGTTCCCTTGGCAATGGCCATGGCCGGACCACCCTCGGACGCTTTGGCAAAATCAGGGATGCCGCTGAGGGCCTCGGCGGATGGTTCCAATACCGGAGGATCCGAATCGTGCAGCCACCATCCCACGCCCAGTGCCGACACCGAAACCAACCCGGCCTTGACCGACCGGTGGATGAACTCCCGACGATTAAGATCCGTCATTACCAATCTCCTGCGACCGTTTCCGGATTCGTTCGGCCAGGGCCAGGGCGGTTTCCCTGTCCGGAGCCTCGTGCACGCCAATTAATAATTTTCATCACCGATCTCCTGCAGACCTTTCCGGATTCGTTCGACAAGGGCCAGGGCGGTTTCCCTGTCCGGAGCCTCGTGCACACCGATCACGTATCGCCCCTGGTGAAGCACGACCTCGATGGTATCCAGAATATCGATGACGGCAACGCCTTCCGGCCCGCTCAAGGACGTGCCGCCGTACTCAAGATAAAAATCCCGCACAGTTTCGGCCGCGGACTGCGCCGCCGCCGCCGAATCCCGCCGGGCCACGTAAGCGCTGAGGCCGGCCCCATTGTGTTGATATTGGGCCGTGAACACCTGGTTGAACCCGGAAATACCAAAGGCATCGGAGGCCACCAGGGAACGGCTGCCGGACACCCGGCCCTCCTCCGGGAACAGGGCCATCTCCGTCACATTGGTCACATCTGCTCCGATTCGGTCAACGAAAGCTGCCGCCATGGCTTCGGCTGCCGTCATCAGAGAATCTTCCGCTTCGGCGCCCACCAGTTCCAAGTAGAAGCGACCGTGTGCCAAAAACCAGCCATTGGGTGTGGCATAGGCAAACTGGGTAGGGCCGCCGGCCTCAAGATCGCCCCGGCGCTGCATACTGAACACGGAAAAGGCGTTGCGGGCTGTGCCCATATCGTAAACAAACATTTCAAACCAGAGGTTCGGATCAGTGGTCAGGACAAACCGCTGGGCCGTCAGGGACCGGAAATCAGCGCTGAAGTAGAGTTCCGCCTTGCCGTTGATCTTGTCAGACAGCGTAGACGGATCGAAGCGCTCCGGAGGAGAGAGCGGTTGAATCTCGGCAGGTGCCAGATTCGCCAAAGATAACGACTCCTTGGCGGGTGCGGATTCCGATAGTGTCTCCCGGGCGGTCACCGCCGGATTGAATCGATACTGCACGGTGTATATCCCCAGGGCAATCGCCACCAGAACAACCAGTACGCCGAATCCCAGCAATCGCTCCCCTCGGGTCACGGCATGTTTTTGAGAGGCCGGGGTCATTGTAACCTCTTATCGGTTTTGCGCTGTGATCTCAGGCTGCAACGCCAAAGACCGATTGGCTCTAGCGGACAAGGTTCTGAACGCCATATGTCTTTATACTTATATTTGGAGTCTTTGTCTCCCAAAATAACAGTATTACGGATCTGAAGTCATCCCCTTTCCCAAATGCAAAAAATGAACATAGGTTGGGGGATAAACGAGAAATGAATCGATATCCTGATCTGTCTTCTTTTCTGAAGTTGGAAGAAGATTCTGATTAAATATGGGGAAACCATAAGCGGGACGCACACATCGATTCAATGAACGTAAAGGGGTCGAAAAGCACCGCTCTCGTCCCTTTTTGCACAAAATACTATCTAAAAGCTGCGGCAATCGATCCAAGACTTTTTTCAACATCTTTTTCGCTGAAACAGTACCGCATTTCAAGGTAATCTTGTCTCAAGGTTTTTACTTTATCTTTCACTTTTGCATTTTTAAGTATCAGATCGGCCATCAAGCCTGCCAGGGTCTCAAAACCTTCCGGTTGCATACCAAAACGGGTCATTTCGGAAACACCGATTCGCAGCGCCCCAGAAGCCGTGAAACCTTCTTCAACGGGCGTGGCCTGGTAGTTGACGATGATATTGTTTTCTTCCAGTTTGCGGGCAACGGACGCCCCTTTTCCGTAACCGACATTGACAATGACCTGATGCGTATCGGTGTAAGAGATTGATCGATCGCCTGCCACATCAAGACCGTGGGACTTGAGTGCCATGGCAAAGGCCTTGGCATTTTGAATTACAGCGGCCTGGTATTCATCTTTGAAGCGGTTCATTTCATATGCAGCGAACAACAAGCCTGTCATGGTGCCCAGATGATGGTTGCTGACACTGCCCGGAAATGTTCTTCTTTGAACCGCTTCCCAGAGACCCCACTCAAGATCTGTTTCTCCAAAATCGGAGGCAATCACCCCGCGCTGGGTGCCGAAATAGGTCTTGTGCGTGGAACCGGTTACGATATGGGCGCCTTCCTGCAAGGGTTGCTGAAAATGCTGTCCATAGAGCCCCAAAACATGGGCCATGTCGTACATGACGATGCAATGTGGGGCGAACTCGTCCACCAAGCCCCGGATCTGGCTGACCGGCTCTTTTTCAATGATCATACTCTTGCCCAGGATAATCAGCTCGGGCTGGTGTTCTTTTATGATTTCCCGGCAGGCCTCGATGTCTATCTTATACGGATTGTTTTTTAAAACCGGAAAATTGACCACGGCCGGGCGTTCGGTTTTAGGGTCACGGGCCACAAAATCACGCAGAGCCCCCATGGGTTGGGCACTTAAATGCCCACCCTTAATAATGTGGTTGTTCATGATTTTGGCGATCCGGCGCTGTTCCGATTTGCGGTCTGCGCGATTCAAGAAATCGACCAGAGCGCTGAAAAATGCAATATTGGCCATCTGGCCTGAAATCACCCGGGATTCAACATTGCCACAACCAAAATAGGCCCGGAACTGGTCGTTGAGTTTATCTTCGATCTCCTGGATGAGTCCTGTTCCCTGGTAATAAAAAACTTCTTCACCGGAAAAAGCTTTAATTTCCTTGTGCTCTGCATAGCGGTGAACCGGATCACTGATGGATAGCAATCGCGCAATATAGGATTGACTCATCTCAGAAGGGATCAGGTTGATGCATTCGTTCTGCCGCCACTGATGGTTATTCACCGCTTTAGATACCAATTGAGAGGCCATGGCCAGAAAATCATCACCTTTTTGGGCATCCCTGGTGGCTTTTATATTGTCATGGGGGATGGAACGAACATGCGGCGGAGCTTCGGAGCTCATGTGGTAGGGAACCACAACAGCTTTAACTCTCTTTTTGCGGATTTCAATTTCGAGCGTATCTCCTTCAAGGATATGACTGTCTATCAGCGCCAGGGCAATGGCCCGCCTTTTGGGGTCTGCTTTGAAAACAGCGTTAAGCCCGCTGCCGTCAGCCTCCTGAAAAGGGATCATGGTGCCGGAGGTGATGTGCCCCACGTGTTGCTCCCCTTTGAACACCTGGTACCCTTCCCTGGCAATGCCTTTCCCGAGGACAGCAATTGGCATGACCATTCTTGGTAGGGCATCAAGATCTTCAAATTTTTGATCCATGATCTGCTTAAAGGCGTTGTATTGTTTACTCAGGGCTGTTTTCCCGATGAATTCACTTTTAAGCGGCGAAAAACTGACGGCAAATTTGGAAAGCTTGGAGGCAAACAGTGGAATTTCCTTGTCCTCATGATCAATTCCCAGTTCATGACCATATAAGGGCAGTGCGGCTTCAAGCCGTAAGGTGTCACGGGCACCGAGACCAATGGGTTTGGCACCTTTTTCAAGCAGCAGGTTCCAGATGCCGACCACATCCTGGCTTTCGACGAAAAGTTCAAACCCGATGGGCTCGCCGGTGTAGCCGGTCCTGGCTATCCAGACCTCATGACCGTCCATCTGCGCAATGCTCAAGTTGTTACGGGCAGGCTCAGGCAGAAAACCTTCTGTGACAACGTTTTCCATGATCGACCTGGAATCCGGTCCTTGCAGAGAAAGCATGGCCACTTCAAGCGTTCGGTCGATCATTTCAATATCACTAAATTGGGGCAAGTGCTGTTCAAAATGGGCAATATCCTTTTCACGGTTGGAAGCGTTGACCACCAGCAGGAATTCATCTGCTTTAAACCGGTATAGATAGGCATCATCGATTGCACCGCCCTGCTCATTCTGGATCAGGGTATACTGGCTTTCACCCACCTCGAGTGCCGCGGCATTATTGGTGAGGACATATTGTAGAAACGAGAGTGCATCAGTGCCTCTAAAGTAGAGGCGGCCCATGTGCGATACATCAAAGATACCCGCTGACCTGCGCGTGGTCATATGTTCTTTAATGATACCTTCCGGGTATTGAATCGGCATTTCCCAGCCTCCGAATTCAACCATTTTGGCATTCAGTCCCTCGTGTTGTTGATGCAGTGTGGTTTTGTAAAGTTTGCTCATAGGAATCTCTCTGTTATTAAGAGTTTGTCATTATAAAAATCTTGTTCTCTTCAATTGTGGAATATACCCCAATCAACAACGCTGCCGCTTGCGGCCGGGCTGCTGATTCAAGCTTGCGACCTTAAATTGGCCCTTATCTGATCCAAACATTGCAATTCCCATGAGAACCTCCTCATGTTCATTTTAGGCGAGGACTACTGCGCAGAAGAGGACGCGGGGTTTGGCAATTTTTTATACAATAAGCATTTTTTTGTCAATTTTCGTATGATTATGGAAAATAGTTGTTTTGCCAACATCACAAATCCAATAAAACTGCATATACAAAAGGTTATCCGGACCGCGCATTTCTGCGTATAACCCCTGGTTTACAGTGATTTATCTCAACCGCGGGGGGGTTATCCAATTATGGGGGAAGCTTGGCTATGCCATTCAGATGCGAACTTGCAGCGAGCATCGTCCAACTTGCCAATCAATGACATTCAAAATTATTCAACTATCTGTTTTCATTAAACAGTAAGAGCGTCCCGCTTACAGGGCGACATGCTACAATGAAAAAGGGGCTTGCGAAAATCGCAAGCCCCTTTTTTCGTCTACCGCCAGAGAATATCACCCCTGGATTTGAGCATGGTCCCGACCCCAATCAGAAGCAAGTTCCCTGCTCGTCGAATTATTTGGTAAAAATTGCTCCCAGCCGGGATTTGTAGAACGCGACCCAGCCATCGGCGCCGCATTCGCTGAAGATCTCCACAGCCTTGCAAAGATTGTCCCTTTCACCACCTTGATCTTTCTTGAAGCGACATACTTCGGCATAAATCGCATAGTCTTGACCGAGACACCACTTGGTATCGTTCCGCTGGTCGGCCGCGATGGCGGACTTGACCAAAGACTCCGCCTTGGGGATGAACGCCGGGTCCATGTTTATCAGGATGTCGGCAATTGTCGCGTCGATGATACCTACAACCATCTTGTTTTTGTTTTCCTGACGGCAGACCATCGGATCAAAGCCGGTTGCCGGAAAGCCGCCATCCGCGATGATGGCCCGTTCCAACGAGATTCTCAAATAGGGCAGCCATTGTTGCAGTTGGTTCGTATTCTTCCAGGTTGCAATGGCCCTTTGGAAAAAGAGGATGGCCATCTTGTGGCGCTGGCTATAAAAATGAATGTGCGCCAGCCATAACTCCACCCAGCCCATTAAAGCCAAGTGATTTGCTTTGATACACAAGTCGACCGCCTCTGATAGAAAACGATGAGCCCTATCGAAGTCGCCTTTAAAAAAATTGGCGGCGCCATAGGCCCCGTAAGCAATTCCCTTGGTATGCGCATCCGCACATTCTTCTGCAGCTTTTAAGGCGTCTTTGGATAAATTACACGCGTCGTTCACGCGTCCCGTAAAAAGACAGGTATATGCGGTCATTGCCGCTTTGGCCGCGGATAGTCCCCGCAAATGATTGCCCATCTCACTCAGCGCCATTGAAGCATTGTAGCACTTAGCGGCCTCTTTAAAACGGCATTCCGTTGAAAGCGCTGTTCCGAGAAAAAAATTGCCAAACCAAAGATAAATGATATCACCAGTTTTTTCGGCGACATCAACAGCTTTTTGAAGGTATTCCAGCGCCAAGGCAGAGCTCTGGTCAACCCAGTAATAATAACTGCCCAGCGCCACGTAGATACCGGGCAATCCTTTCTGGTAATCCAATTCAACAGCGATATCTACGATGGGCGCCACCGCCTCTTTGGCCTCCGAGTATAAGTCTAGAGATAAATAGTAATTGGCAAGGACCGTCCGGGCGTCGATGATCCGTTGCCGGTCCACTTCATTGGCCGGCAACTGTTCAAGGGCGTGGACCTGGCTCTGCTGATGGGCGATCGCATCGAGGTAGGCCCCGGACCGCATGGCCCTTTTAGCGGCCGCTTTGGCATAGATAGCTGCTTCCTTAAAGAGACCGGCTTCAGAAAAATGTCTGGCCAGCGCCGCGCTGTACTCATTCAAACCGTCCGGATGCAGCGTCTCGATTGATCTTCCCACTTCGCAGTGAATCTGCCGCTTCTGAGAGGAGAGCAACGACGCGTATACCACTTCCATGGTAAGGGCATGGTTAAAAACGTAAGCGGCCTCCGGACCAACACCACGCTGGTAGATCAAATCGGCCTTTTTCAGCGCGGCCAAGCCCGCTACAAGGTTTTCGGGCTCCAAACCGGCTGCCGCGCTAATCAGCGCGTGACTGAATTCTCTTTCAATCACGGATCCTGTCTTTATTATCTGCCGGGCCGCCTCCGGCAAAATATCGACCCGCGCCATGATAATGTCCTGAATGGTGGAGGGAATGCGAAGGGTATCCGCGCTGGTTTGGCGGACCCCCTCCCCATGATTGCGGGCGAGAATGAAATCTTTAATGGACCGGACGAACTCCTCGATGTAGAATGGCACGCCTTCCGTCTTCTCCAGAATCTGACGGGCGATATCGCTGCCAACAGCCTGGGTCTCAAATAGGTGGCAAGCCATGGACAGGCTGTTGTCTTTGGACAGTCGCCCCAGAATCATCTGGCAAAGGTTTGATCTGGTACCCCAATCCGGGACAAACTCCGGTCGATACGTAAGCAGGAGCAATATCCGCTCCGCTTGTATACTTTCCAACAAATGGCTGATGGTCTCCCGAGAGGCCGAATCGACCCAGTGCAGGTCTTCAATGGCAAGGATCAGAGGTTTTTGTTGGGCCAGGGCTATAACCATGCTGATCAATGCGGCATTAATCCACTCCCGACGGACCTCTGGGATCGTCATCGCCATATCAATACCGCTGTCTTTGACGGCCAGCAATTCCAGCAGATAGGGTAGCGAATGACTCGAATCTATCTCGAGTGCGTTCAGACCGGCGACGAGCTTGTCACTGATTTGCTCGTCGGTTTGCCCTTCATCGATATGAAATAAAGATTTGATTATATCGATGATGGGGTGGTACGCCACGGTACGACTGAAAGACAGGCACTTACCCTCTAAAAAGAAGACATCCTCGTTGGTGATGGATTTACGAAATTCATAGAGCAATCTGGATTTGCCCATGCCGGCTTCCGATATGATGGACACGGCTTGACCAAAAGACTCGTTACTGAGTTGGAAAGCCTTTTGGACATACTCCAAGTCACTCTGTCTACCCATCAAAGGCGTCAGACCACGTTCAGCATTCACATCGAATCGGGTACGACTGCTACTGGATGCAATCGGCATGTAAACGCCAACAGGCATTGTTTTACCTTTGACCGTATGTTGGCCTAAATACTCGAACCGGAATAAGCCTTCGGCCAGCTTAAATGTGTTTTCGGTGGCATAGATGGTACCTGGTTCGGCGAGTGCCTCCATCCGCGCGGCCAGATTGGCCGTGTCCCCCTGGGCCGTATAGTCCATCCGCAAGTCGTCTCCGATGGCTCCCACCACGACTGGCCCGGAATTGAGCCCGATACGCATATTTAAGTCGATTTCATAGCGGTCCTTGAGCTTTTGCCGGTATGGCGGCAACGCTTTTTGGATGGCCAGCGCTGCCTGGCAGGCCCGCTGGGCATGATTCTCATGGGCAATCGGTGCACCGAACAATGCCATTATGCAGTCCCCTTGGAACTGGTTGACGGTGCCCTCGAACCGGTGGATCTGATCCATTAGAATTCGGAAACACCCATTCATGATCTTGTGGACGGCCTCGGGGTCGAGGTATTCAAACAAAGCGGTAGAGTTCGCCACATCAGCAAACAGGATCGTAACCGTCTTGCGCTCTCCTTCCGAAGCAGCGCGACTGCTAAGGATTTTCTCAGCCAGGTGTTTCGGCGTATACTCTTGAGGGTGTAATGGATCGATGTGGTCGCGAAGCGTTGACTTAGTTAAGTCTTTACCGCAATTGAAACAAAATCGGCTTGCTGACGGTAGGACAGTTTCGCAGTCAGGGCAGACAACCTCCACCTGTTGCCCGCACTGGTTACAATACCTGGCCCCGTCCGGCAGATCTGCACTGCATTGTTGACATCTCATTGGTCTTTCCCAGGCCTATTAGAAGGTTGACATCAACCCACGGGCTTCAGATTTTCCCTGCCAGGGACTCTTCGCCACGGCCCACAGTATAAATTTTAGATAATTCGTTTCATCATACAATCGACAGTCCACGTTCCAGGGCGGTAAGGGGCGGATAGCACCGCCACCAGAACGCCGCATGGTCTTGCGCTCAATCAGTTCGACTCAACGACCAGTCGGATGCTTCTTGCTGAGTATTGAACGTCGCCTCCATCCACCCCGGGTTCGCAGCAATTGTGCCGAAGCCTTCCCAATCTTTGCGGGACTGCCCACCGAAGACAGACAGCACCAGGTCAGTTTGGCGTTCCGGGATATCTCCGTGCGGTCTGCGAGCCGTTTATCAGGCTATACCCCTGTTCCATGGGAAGCACCACTACCGACGCGGAGTGGTCCGCCAAGTAGTGCATGACATCGCATTTGATTGCCAGCTCAACTGCTTTAACTGAAGAATCCTGGGCTTCCGGCCGGGATATGCTGCCGGAGTACTCAAGCGCTGTAAATCCGCGTTCGTCATAGCTCAGGGTTTATGTCATTTTTATCGCCTTCTTCAGGTCGCCAGGATAATGACAAGTCCCAATGCTGCTGCTATCAAGATGGCGACGATCATTTTGCGCTGATGTGGTTTTGAGTAGTCAGCCGACGGATTCTCGAGCTGTAGTTGACCCTCAGGGTTTACCGTGTCCAGAGACTCCACCAGCGGCAATTGCTGGCCACCAAAGAGTTCCCCGGCCAAGCGTTGCTCGCGTTCTTTTTCCAGTTGAAAGCGGGCCACGGTTTGGGCATGCAGCTTCTGGTTGATTTGGCGGGCCGGGATGTGATTTTTCGGCTCCCCCCATGCTTCGACAATCCATTTGACGTCATTAACGCCCAGTATGTCCAAGTGTTCATATCCGATCAGCTTGTAATCACATTTAATCCGCGGAATGAACTGGCCGACCACCGTGCAGGACGTGCCCTGTTCATTCAGACACAGGGCGTTGATATCCCCGAAGAAGTTCTCCCAGACCGCGGCGTGATAGAGTTGCCGCAGCAGATCGTTGTAGCGTTTATGCGCTTTGCGTCTGGCCCGGATCTGTTTGCGTAGCGCGACGGCCATTTCATTGAATGTACCAGGCAGCGGCAGATTCTGTTTGGTGACCGCCACTATTTCAGCGTTTTTACCGGCCCGTTTGAGCCGCTTGACTGTAACCGCCCAAAATTCTGTACCAAGCACCATGGCGATCTCCTACTTCCGGACGGGGTTGCGGATCACAATCGTGGTCTCGGGTCTTAGCTGCGAAATTGGGTTTAAAAAGCATTTTTAGAGATGCAGGTGGAAAGAAGGGACAAATCAACGTGAATCGTATCTGTTCACGTCGCCCGATTATTCTCCCTGCCATCTGTATTAACCCTAAACGTGGTGGATTGTCAATCTGTGCTTAAAAAAATTGCCCTTTTTTTCGACATCATAACAGTTAGTTACCAGAGAACACGAACACCGGGTCAAAAAAAAATCACACTTGCGGGTTGACAGCTAATCAGTCCGGGCTTAGCATCATTTCGATAGTTGTCGAAATTTAAACATGAGACAATCTGATATGACAACCAAAAAGCTGGCCAAAGTCCTGAAGGCACTTTCCCATCAGAAACGTCTGGAGATGTACCTGGAAGTTGCCCGACAGGACGAAAAGGATTTCAAAGCCAGCGAAAAAGGCTGCTTCGTGTCCGAAATTATGGAATCGCTGAACATTGGGGCCCCGACTGTATCGCACCACCTGAAGGAACTGACCAACGCCGATCTGATTACCACTGAGAGGCGCGGGAAATTCCTGGTGGCCAGGGCCAAAAGAGGGACGCTTAAGGAAGCCCGCAAGATATTGAGCATCATCCAGTAAGGTTTGCGAAGGCGTCGCGACCAATTGTCAGCAACTTCAGCGTTTCACCCCATGCTGAAGTGTGAACCAGAAAATAATGGCTATTAGGCCTGGATAAGGAGTCAATCATGAATAAAACAACCAAAAAAGCTACAATCGCCCTGGTCGGAATTCTGATCTTTTCCCTGCTGGTCGGCAACGCGCTCTTTGCCGGGGAAGAAGGGCCCGGATTAGGTCTGGTCGATTCTGATGCCGCAACATTCATCACTGGTAATTGGTCTTCCGGTAACTCCTTCGGCACAAGTGAATCAAATGCATCCTGGGAGGTCATCACTGCCGAAGATGTCGAGTTTGCCGCGAGCCCCTATAATGGCGCGTTGGTTACTTCGGGACCGTTCAGTAAGGGAACGAGCCAGGTTGAAATCAACACAGCCGATATTAACTTTATTCGCAACGGTTGGGCTGAGGCTACTCTGGTATGCGTGGTTGACGGGGCTCAGGTCTCCGGAAAAGCATGCTACAACTAAACGAGATCGACAAAGCGGTCTAAGTCAAGATCACCAAATCAAGAAGATGACCGGGTAGTGATAGATTGAAGAACCACTGTCCGGTCATTTTATTGCCGCACAGCAAACCTGATATTCTAAAATACGATCCCGCAATTATACTTGGCAGTATGTAATACCTCCGAACACAGTGACAGGTGCGGATGCACTTTGCTGAACACCTCCTGCTGAATGCTGAATCCGCCCCACTGGGTGAACGTGCAGTAGACAACATCGGCGGATGTTGCCGTCAGTTCGATCCGGGGCTCCGGGTCAAGGGCCATGGCAAGTTCGGCCTGCGCCGGATCGAACTTAGCCGGGCCTAGCTCATCCAACGTCGTGACGATTTTTAATATCTCCTCCTTGGCGGTGATAATGCGCAGATCATTGTAGGCGGCATGCCAGTAAAGATAGAATTGATTGGCCACCTCCCGAAAGACCACCAATTCAAAAAAGCTCTCCGGGGTACCATCCGAAACCAGAAAATCGGATACATTGTGTTTTCGTTCCCAGGCCTGATGTTCAGTCATGGTCTCAAACGGGACGTTGTCTGTTGGGCGGGCGTAAAGACAGGGATGGCCACCCAAACCTTCCTGGTAATCGTATGTGAAATCAAGCACGAAACCTTCCAAGAGTGACAGGTGGGTGAGAATCTGTAGATAGGTGTTGGGATTGAATTCGGCACCGGTGCGCTGGGGGGTGCTGCTGAGCAGGTTTCCCGGCAACGCCATGTCCTGTGCTTCTCTAATGTCCCTTATTAAATCTGTGTAATAACTGGTACGCCCCATTTTAGACCTTTTTCACATGCGCCGCAGCCAGAGGTTATCGCATCATAGACCCAGACCAACTAAGTCAGGACTTCGTGAAAAACAGGAAAATCATCACTGGTCAAACAAAGCCATACCAAAGTAATGTTGCTTTTCCGATTGATCTCCCAGTAAGCCGGCACGGCATTTTTAAAGGCAGTCGCACATACCTCTTTGGAAATGCCGAATATGCCGGTGCTGATGGCGGGAAACGCCACCGAAGTCCAGCCTTGCTTCTCCGCTACTTTCAAGACATTTAAGATGGTCGTTTCGACCCGCTGTTGTTCATCGCCGGTGCCCATACGCGGGCCGACGACATGAATGATGCCCCTGAACGGCAGATTCCCAGCCCGGGTAGGCACTGCATAGATCGTCGGAATTTGCCCGACCTTGGCGATGATCTTATCACATGCGGCATCCATTTCCGGTCCCGCTTCATCCGAGATGATACCGGCCAAACCGGCACCGTGGGACAGCCCGGAGTTGGCGGGATTGACAATCGTGTCTACAGGAGCGCCGAGCAAATCCCGGATGCCGGCCTTAAAGGTCCGTCCCACACCAAATGTTATCTTGAGGGTATCCAGGCGCCACCTCCCGCAGGGTCAGTAATGACATTCATAGGCGGCATTAAAACGGTCCACCACTTCCAGCAGGTCCGGCGCAAGCTGCGCGCGGACGGCCGCCACAATACGACCGGGAAGCTTTCCATACCAGGCCTGCGCAATCCCGCCGGCTATACACGCCATGGTGTCGGCATCGCCGCCAAGCGAAATCGCATTTCTAACGGCATCCAGGTATGAGTCTGAATCGAGGAATGCAATAATGGCCTCCGGCACCGAACCTTGGCAAGAAACGTCGAAATAGTAGCCGGGTCGGATTTCATCCACGGTGCGGCCCAGGTCATAGCCGAACCTTGTCGAAATCTCGCTACGAATATCTTCCTTGCTAATTCCTGTCCGCGCCATAAAAACTGCCAGGGCCGTGGCCTGCGCGCCCTTTATTCCTTCCGGGTGGTTGTGGGTGACTTCGGCTGAACGTCTGGCTAAGTTTAATACTTCATCGACATTGCCGCAGGCGAAACCGACCGGGGAGACCCGCATGGCAGATCCATTTCCAAAGCTATGGTACGGTTTACTATCAGCGGAATTGAACCATCCCCGGAAAGATCCCCCGTAGGGCAGATTGTCATATTTGCGGGCATATGCTTTCAGGGTGGCGGCACAGTCCGTGTTATGCAGGATCCAATCCGCAATTGCAACCGTCAGCACCGTATCATCCGTGAAATCAGAGACAACGGCAGGAAAATCCTTGCTTTTCGTCGAGATACGCTCGTATGGCGCCCCGATCATGTCCCCGGCAATGGCCCCCAGCATCCAAAGCTCCCCTTTGGGGTATCTATATGCGACTAGAATTATCCGGACAGTATCATCTCGGCCGAAATTACCGGGCAAAGCCAATCACGCCGCAGGCGAGCCGTGCTCCGGACTTACCGGCGGGCTGCGTTTGCATATCATCGGGATCTGCGTGTACAATGATGCTGCGGCCGATAATACCATTGGGCCCTTCCAGCTCAGGCCCGGCAACCTGCATATCCAATTTACCCACCCCTGATTCATCGGCCACGATATTGCCCAGATCGCCAACATGGCGAGGGTCGGTATTTGGTGACCCGTGTGAACTTTTACCAGGATTGAAATGACCACCAGCCGATGAGCCGTCCGCAGCCCGGCAGTCTCCGAACTCATGGATGTGGAATCCATGTGAGCCGGGTGTCAGGTTGGACACTTCGGCAATGACCCGCATGGCCTGACCGGATTTCGCGAAAATGACGGTGCCTGAAATTGTATTTCCGGCCGTGGGCATCAATACCGCAACGGCATCCGCTTTCGGTATAGGCTGATAGGCATCACCGCTACAACCCGCAATAAGCCCCACGACTGCAAACAACATCGCTATCAATACCAGGAGTTTTCTATACATGCGCCGTCTCCTTTACAGGTTATCATTTCACAGTATAGACAGATAAATTATTTTTTCACAAGATGGAACGATCATCGCGATTATATACGGGGAACTGTCCCTTGGCTGTGAGTCTGCAGATTTGAATTGCTCACTCTCCGCAAGTGAGCCTTTATGCAATCTGCACATTCGCCGGTCAAACTCATGAGTGGATTAAAACAGCAAAACTGATTACTATTTATAATCACAATACCCCATATAGCCTTCAGGAGAACGCACATGGCACATGTTAAACTACAAACTACCATCACCGGCAGCCTGCCCAAACCCGCCTGGCTGTGTGAACCGCTTAAACTCTGGTCCCCCTGGCGACTGGAAGGAGACGCTTTACGTGAAGGCCAGCAGGATGCGGTGCGCCTGGTACTGCAAGACCAGGAACGGGCCGGCATCGATATTGTGAGCGACGGTGAACAGACCCGCCGGCATTTTGTTACCAGCTTTATCGAACGCCTGGCCGGGGTCGATTTTCAGCAGACCCGCACCATGCGTATTCGCGACCGCTATGATGCCCGGGTTCCGGTCGTTAACGGGGCGGTGGAACGCAAAGAGCCGGTCTATGTGGAAAACGCGCGTTTCCTGCGCTCCCAAACCCGGCGACTCACGAAATTCACCCTGCCAGGCCCCATGACCATGGTGGATACGCTCTACGATGACTATTATCACAATCGGCCGAAATTGGCCGCTGCGTTCGCCAGGATTTTAAACGCGGAAGCACGGGAGATCGCCGCGGCCGGCATCGATGTGATCCAGTTCGACGAACCGGCGTTCAACGTTTTTTTTGACGAAGTGCGGGACTACGGCATTGCAACCCTGGAGCGGGCAGCGGAAGGCCTAACTTGCAAGACGGCTGTTCACATTTGTTATGGCTACGGCATCAAGCAAAATACAGACTGGAAAAAGACCTTGGGCTCCGAGTGGCGCCAGTATGAGCAGACCTTCCCCCTCCTCCAACAATCGAAAATCGATCAGATATCCCTGGAGTGCCACAATTCTAAGGTACCCATTGATCTGATCGATTTGCTTAAAGGCAAGGATGTCCTGGTGGGCGCCATAGATGTGACCACCGAACAAATTGAAACCCCGGAAGAAGTGGCAGCCACCTTACACAGAGCGCTGCAATATGTGCAACCTGAAAAACTATTTCCCTGTACCAATTGCGGCATGGTACCCCTTTCTCGCAATGTGGCCCTAAAGAAGCTCAAAGCCCTGAGCGCTGGAGCCGCCATAGTCCGGCAAGCACTGGCCTAGCCGGGGTCTATAACGCCTGCCCACCTAAGCCGTGATGCCTTCACGGGGTGCAAATCCCATTTGAATGTATATGTTGTGAGTTGAAAGCACCCATGCGACGTTGGGATCCCTGCATATCGTGTAAAAATGCATGGGATGTATAAGATCTGCAAGCTAAGGAGAAATGCGATGAATACGCACCTCATGATATTGGCGCTCGTTGGCCTGGCAATATTTACCCTGTTCGGAACGGCTGCCGCCCAGCAGCCACAGTTGGAAGAAGCCACATTCTATGTCACCTGATACGATGTGGGCAAATCCGCCCTGGATGGGCGGCCCGGCGTAAAAGAGGTTACCCGCGGATTTCGCGGTTTTAAAGAAATTAACACCGTAACCTACGACCCGAAGATCATATCGGTGGATAAAATGGCCGAACATTTAGATGATGCCCGGACCTTGATCAAGGTGGCTGAATAGAATGGATGGCTTGCCCCGGATAGCCGCCACCCGCTAGAACAGCCTGGACTACCTGCTATCCTTATCGTTTCCAGTTGATATTATTCTTTCATTTCCTGCGCTCGTCGGCGAGCTGCGAGGATAGTTGCTTTAGCTTGCCGACCGGTCAAGAAATAGGAGGTCATCGGGCCGACGCCTTTGACATGGATCTTTTTATCGCGTTGTTCCAGTACGAACTTGTCCCGTAAATATTTCCTGCTCGAGTGGGTCACATGAATCTGGTCGGGCAGTCCATGGGACTCCATCCGGCTGGCAATGTTGACCGTATCTCCCCACAGGTCATAGGAGAACTTGCGGGTACCGATGATTCCCACCCGAACCGGTCCGGTGTTGATACCAAACCGCATGGAAATGGGTTTACCCAGTGATGTTCGGTATTGTTTCACGATCGCTTTCATATCCAGGGCCATATTGGCTATCGCTTCCGCATGATAGTCAAAATGATTCGGTATGCCACCAACCACCATATAGGAATCCCCGATGGTTTTGATCTTCTCGAGGCCGTGTTTGAAGGTGAGCTCATCAAAACTGCTGTATATCGAGTGGAGGAGTTTTATCAGTTCATCTTCGGGCAGGGTGGCGGACATCTTCGTATAACCGACAATATCAGAAAACATAACCGTTACTTCTGAAAAATAGTCTACGATAATGCGCTGCCCTTTTTTCAGCTTATCCGCGATGGCCTTTGGCATGATGCGCATCAGCAACCGATCCGACATCTGCTTCTCCTCTTCAACTTTCCTCAGCATCATTTTCTCCTGCTCACGGAAATTCTTTTTTTGGATGCAATTGTGGATTCTGGCCTTGAGGAGGGTTTTGTTGTGGGGCTTCACCAAATAGTCGTCGGCACCAAGTTCGATGCAATGGGCGGCACTCTCGGTGTCGTTAACCGAAGTCATCATCAAAACCGGCATATAATTCAGGCGCGGATTGGCCCGAATGATTTGTAAGACCTTGCTGCCATACATACGCGGCATCACGATATCCAAAAGGACAAGGTCAAACGGTTCGCTATCCAGGACCTCAAGGGCTTCCAGTCCATCTTCCGCACAGCGGACATAGAAGCCCATTTTTCTCAGGAACTCTCGTAGAATCTCTCGATCCAACCTTACATCATCGACTACCAGTATGGAATAGCGGTCATCCGGCATATTGACACCTCTATGATGCCTGTAAACACTCGCTCCTAAATCAAAAGCTGCCGTTTTTCAAATGGAATTGAATTGTTTGAAAATGGTGTTCGCGCGTTCGATATTCCGGCATGTGTGGTTCGAACAATCATGATCGTGCCGGCGCCATCAGTATCGATAGTGGCGGTCAAAAAGCAAATAGACAATATCACTCCGAAATTCCAGGCAAACTTTATCTGAAAATAACATACTGAATCTTATATGACAATTTTTTTCAGCCCGGGCTTAACTGGAACACGAAACTCACCTGCTCGGTCCGCGCTCCAGCAGTACCAGATTCGGATGCTACCGAGATACGGGCGTCCCATCGTCTGAATGCCAGGGTCGAACAATGAACATGGTCCCCCTGGTTGGCAAACCGGTACAAATGATTATGCTAGGGTTCGGGGCTGGTGCTTACCAGGCACTACCCATTTAAGTAACTATAATAACCTAATTAATCGCCACATCACGGCAGGTAACACGATAAAAGCGGTTTAGACCAGGCGAAACAAGCCGTCCGCTCAAAATCGTACCTGGTCGGTCTTAATACCCAATCCTCATATCGTAAGGATTCAACGGTTGTAGCGACTATCACTGTATGAACAAAACAATCCGGATCGATTTAAAGGCGTAATCCTTTTATGCACGCTACTTGTGAAAAAAACCGGTCGTTCGACACCCGGCAGGCCAATCGGATTCAACGTCCTTTCCGACCGCCAAGGATCCTTCACCCCCGAGCAAGCGCGTCCGGGTCGCATTTCACCGGGCATTTGCATTGGGGCACCCTGATTGCCCTGTTCGCGCTCATTTTCTGGTATGGTTGCGCCCCTGATTCGGAGCAACCCCCGAACAAGAATGCCAACAAATCCGTTTTCAACCTGCGCCCGCACCCGGGTGCCGAGGCGGTAGATGCCAAGCTCGCTGCAAAATTCAGAAGCATGCATGCCAAGAAAGGGGGCACCTACACGCCGCGGACCAAACATAAGGATCAAAACGGATGGGCCCATTACACCAATCGCCTTTTTTTGGAATCCAGTCCCTATTTGCTGCAACATGCCCACAACCCGGTCAACTGGTATCCCTGGGGTGATGAGGCCTTTGCAACGGCCAGAAAGAAAAACCGGCCGGTACTTCTTTCCATTGGTTATTCCACCTGCCACTGGTGTCACGTGATGGAAGAAGAATCCTTTGAAGATCTCGAGATCGCCGCCTATATCAATGCCAACTATGTAGCGGTAAAAGTGGATCGGGAGGAGCGTCCCGACGTCGACGCCATATACATGAGTGCCGTACAGGCCATCACCGGAAGGGGCGGGTGGCCCATGACCGTATGGCTTACCCCGGATCGCAACCCGTTTTACGGGGGGACCTATTTCCCGGCCAGGGATGGTGACCGGGGCGCCCCGACGGGGTTTCTGACCCTCCTGCAGAAAATAAAAGCAGGGTATGATCGGAGGCCGGAGGCAATCAGGCAGGCCGGGGCCCAACTGACAGATGTTATCCAGCGCATGTTGACCCCGGCCAAAGGGGGGGCGCCGCCCCTGGAACCGGTCCTGCATGAGGCCATCGCACATTTGAAAGCCCGCTTTGACGAGGTAAATGGCGGGGTGGTCGGCGCGCCCAAATTCCCCAGCACCATGCCGGTCAGACTACTGCTGCGATATCACCGCCGGACCGGAGACAAAGCCGTACTGGGTATGGTGGAAAAAACACTTTTGAAAATGGCAAACGGCGGGATTTATGATCAGGCCGGTGGCGGATTTCACCGGTATGCCACTGATGAAAAGTGGCTGGTGCCCCACTTTGAAAAGATGCTTTACGATAATGCGCTCCTGGCAATGGCGTATCTCGACGGCTACCAGGTCACCGGCAACCCCATTTTTCAGCGGGTGGCAAACGAAACACTTTTGTATATCCAGCGGGACATGACGTCTCCTGAGGGTGGTTTCTACACTGCCACGGATGCCGACAGTTTGACCCCAGAAGGGGAAACCGAAGAAGGCTATTATTTCACCTGGACTCCCGGAGAACTTGAGTCCGCCCTGGGTAAAAGAGATGCGGCGATAGCTGCCCGTTACTATGATGTGACCGCATCCGGCAATTTCGAAGGTCGGAACATACTGAACCTGAAGTCCTCGCCGGAGGCCGTGGCAACTGACCTGGGCATTTCGGCAGAAGTATTGGCCACTACGATTGAAAAAATAAAACCCAAATTGTACGAGCAAAGAAACCGGCGCCCGCCCCCGCTGCGCGATGAAAAGATTCTCACGGCCTGGAACGGGCTGATGATCTCGGCCTTTGCCAAAGCCGGCCTCTTGTTCGACAACCCGGACTACATTCAAACCGCCCGCAGAGCCGCTACATTCATCAGGCAATATTTGTACGCCGATAATCGTCTGCTGCGATCCTACGTGGACGGCCAGGCCAGCCACACGGCCTATCTCGATGACTACACCTTTTTTATCGCCGCCTTATTGGACCTGTTCGAAGCAGATCCGGATCCGGACTGGATCAAGGCAGCGATTGAGATTGAAAAAACCCTTTCCAGACACTATTGGGACAGCGACGGTGGTGGCTATTTCATGACGGCCAATGACCATGAAAGCCTGATTGCCCGGGAAAAACCAGGCTACGATGGTGCCCTGCCTTCAGGGAACGCCATTGCGGTAATGAACCTGCTGAGGCTGTCAGAATTTACAACCGACGACCGCTATCGCCAAAAGGCCGTCAAGACCATGGCTGCCTTCGCGGCGTTATTTGAGTCCAACCCCCTGGTGCTGACCGAAATGCTGGCGGCCCTCGATTTTTCACTGGATTCAGCCAAAGAACTTGTCATCGTGTCACCCTCCGGGAAAACCCGGGCAAGCAAGCCGTTTCTGGCCCGGCTGCGCAATACGTATCTTCCCAATCGTGCCTTGATCCAAGTGGAAATGGGAAAACACGCCCGTAAGCTGGCAGAGATATTGCCCATCGTAGAGGGCAAGACCGCCAATGGCGACCAACCGGTTGCGTACGTATGTGAAAAAGGGGTTTGCCGGTTGCCGTCAGTGACACCGGAGGACTTTGCTGCGCAGATTGCGCCGGTGACCATGATGGCCGCAGAGGGTTAGGCAAAAATTTATATGTCCGAATTATTCCTATATAGCCTGTTCGCTTTCTTAGCGGGTATTACGTTTAATCTGATGCCCTGTGTCTTACCGGTAATGCCGTTTAAAATTCAGGCGATGCTGCGGGAAATCGAATCGACCCTGACCGCCCGCGTTCTGGCCGCAGCTGCGCTTTTGGGCGGTAGCATCGGGTTCTTTCTGTTGCTGGGGATGGCCACCATTTCGCTGGGGCTGCTCTGGGGCGAACTTTTTCAGTCCAGCTGGTTCCAGGGGGCTTTAAGCCTGTTTCTCCTGCTGGCAGCCGTTGCCACGTTTGCTGAATGGTCACTGTCCTTACCCCAGTTTCTCTATCGGATTCCGGCGCACAAATATGTGGGCGCGGCCTTGACCGGTGCGCTGGCCGGCATTCTCTCAACACCCTGTTCCGGACCCTTTTTGGGTTCTGTCCTGGCTTATGCCGTTGCCCAACCTCCGGCCAGCGTCCTGGTGCTGTTTATTTCCATCGGCACCGGCCTGGCTTTTCCTTATGTGGTGCTGTTGACCTGGCCGGGACTTATGGACCGGTTGCGGTTTTCAGGACCCTGGACACTCCAGGTAAAGCAGTTTCTGGGGTTTATTTTACTGGGCGGTGCCGTTTTCTTCAGCCGCCCCCTGATCCCGGACATAATCCATTCCGCCGGTTGGCTGCTGTTGGGCGGAGCCCTGATGGTATGGGCTTGCCGGGACCTGATTAAATCACAAAGCTGGGGGCAACTGGTTATGCCTATCGTGTCCATGGGTTTGGTAATCATGGTCATTTCACTCAGCACGGGCATTTTCAAAATCGGGGAAGGTGAGCTCAACTGGCAGCCATTTGAGGAAGCCGCCCTGGAACGGGCCCGAGCAAATGCGCAGCCGGTGTTGATTGAGTTTACCGCCGATTGGTGTTTGAACTGTAAAGTGCTGGAAAACACCGTTTACAAAACTACCAAAGTGACGAGCGCTGTCCGCAAAGGAAGCATGCTGACGCTGCGGGTGGATATCACAGACATGAGCGCCGCTAAAAAAGCCCTGCTTGGCCGGTATGGGGGGTTTGCAATCCCCTTTCTGGTTCTGCTGGACCGGCACGGACAGGTATCCCAGACATTTACCGGTTTAATGACGGATACAACGCTGGCGGCAGCCATAAACAAGGCGGGTGGTACGTCATGATCTTAAAAACCTTTTCAAACAATTTGCGCGGTCGACAGATCGCGCTTATACTTATACCGGTACTCATTGCCTTTTTGGGTTCCATGAAAGTCGCCGTGGCCTACGAAAAATACGGTATTCGTGGAAAAATTGCGCCGGAGCTGGACCTGCAGGGCTGGATCGATGGCAATGGGAGAGACAGAAAACCGCTAAAACTCTCGGATCTGAGGGGTAAAATCATCTATCTGTATTTTTTTCAGGCCTGGTGCCCCGGCTGCCAGTCCCATGGTTTTCCCACCCTTAAAACCCTGAGCGAGCGTTTCGGCTCCAATGCGAACGTGGCGTTTGTGGCCGTCCAAACCGTGTTTGAAGGTTTCCATTTCAATACCCGCGCCAAATTGAGGGAGAGTCAGCTTACCTACGGCATCCGGGTCCCCATGGCGCACGATGCGGGGACCCCTGGCGAGGACCATCTCCCGACCACGATGCGCAGGTATCGGTCCGGCGGGACCCCCTGGACTGTAATTATTGACCACAGCGGGACCGTGGTTTACAACCAGTTTCATATCGAGGTGGAACAGGCGACAGTCATGATTCAAGATCTCATTCAAAAGCGTCTGATCCATTTAAATGAGGTAGAAAAAGATGGCTAATACAACCGGAATCGTCATTCGCACCCTGCCCGGCAGCCGGGCTCATGTGGTGGCTGACAAGCAGGGCGGTTGTGCGTCCTGTTCGTCTGCCAAAAGCTGCCACACTACCCACGCCACCAAGAAATTGACCACTACGGTTATCAATCGGATTGGAGCCGAACCCGGTGATATCGTCGCCATCGACGTAAGTAGTGGCAAACTACTGGGTGGCCTGGCAGTTATCTACCTGCTGCCCGTGTTCGGGCTTATGGTAGGGGCGGTCCTCGGAGCCAATGTGAAAGAGGTCGTCTCTCTGTCCGAGAACGGCAGCGTGCTTTTATTCGGCGGTATCGGCCTGGCGCTCGGTTTTGGACTGGTTTTTTCCATTTCCAAGCTGCTGGCTGCAAACGATGCCCTTACACCGGTAATCAACAGGGTCATCCGCAAAGGCGCTGTGCAACCGGTTCTCAGTGAAACTTCCGCAAAAGTTACCGCAGATTGTGCCTGCACCAATCCGTGAGTTAAGCATAAGAGAGGCCAAAACACCACCGGGGCCTGAGGTGTCGGATTCTGTTGGCGTCGCCAGGTATCAACAGGCATCCAACATAGGGCTTGTTTTAAAGCCCCTGTTCTTTTAAGGTCGGCCGTACTGAATCGAGGTTAAATAAATATGCCCCTCACCAAAATTATTTCCGGCGGATTGACGGACACAGAAAGGGCCGCGCTGAAAGTTGGCCGCCATTCGGCCCTGGACTGTGAAGTGAGTATCGACCCGGTACACGATGCGGACGGCATCCTGATTATCACCAGTGGGCCTTTCAACTTTCAATTGAAGAAAATCGGGGATGATTTCAAGCGCGGCGACAAGCCGATTCTGCACCTGAATCTAAAGGAGACCCCGGCCCACGTCGCCCCCTACGAAGTGAATCCCTGGCTTGAAAAACATGCCATTCAAACGCTCTACGTCACCGGTCCCAACACGTCCGACACGCCGGACATTGTCGAGACCACCCGTCTGGTTCTTGACGGACTCTTGATTGTCAGTGAGCAACCGGACCCCGCAATAACCGCCGGCATAGCCGCCGAGATTCTGGCCGATCTGCCCTTGCGCGAGAAAAGCATCATTGCCAATATGAATGCCATCGAACTGGACACCCTCCAGACCATCCTCGATCGTTACGTGGAGGGCAAAGGCATCGGCATTCGCGACGGCAAAGGGGTGATGCAGGCGGTTTGGTCACAACTGCGCGATAGCCATCGGATCAAACTGGTAAAAGAATAGAAGCTGACTAAAGCAGGGCATCCTGGATGTTCTCAAACCCCACCCGGTCCACGAAGCGGGCGGTTCGCTCCTTGCGCTTGGCTTTCTCCTGGTAATACTCAAGGAACTTCTTTGTGAGGTCAATGACCTGTTCCCCGGTTAGGTTGTCAACCAGAACGTCCCCGATACGCGGTCGGCGGGCGGAACTTCCACCGATGGTCATGGTCCAACCTTTCTTCTTGCCGAACACCCCGATGTCGCGAACAAAGCTTTCACCACAGCAAAATGGGCAACCCGATATCCCGATCTTGACTTTATGGGGCAGATCCATACCCGCAAAAAAGCGTTCGATTTCAATGCCGAGTCCCAATGAATCCTGAACGCCAAACTTACATACCGCGGTACCCGGGCAGGCCTGAACATAGTGCAGGCAGAGTTCGGTTGCCTTGCCGACATCCATTTTCAAGTCTTTCCAGATATCCTCCACATCCTCCTTTTTCATACCGACCAGGGCGAAACGCTGCCCGGAGGTAATCTTTATAACGGGAATGTCATACTCCCGGGCGACTCTGGCAATATTCTCGAGGTCATCCGGCGTCACCATGCCTACCGGCGTTCGGGGAACAATGGCATACGTTTTCTTGTCGCGCTGTAATATCGCGCCTTTGGGCTGCTCGGACATGGTTCGCCTCCTCATTTATTGTCCAGGGTTGAAAGAGTGTGCTGCAGGTGCAGGATCAAGTCCCTGACTTTAGACCGCAGCCGGTGCAGGTCAGCTCTATTCTGCTTGCTTAAGGTGGTGTTGTAAACAACAGAGTGCGAATAGGTGTTTTGCAGTTGGAAAAGAAACTCACGAATGTAGTAGCGCGATCGGCGTGATTCCTGGGGGTATGCAGTGGTAAAAAGGTCAAACAGCGATTTTAAAGCAAAAATGATACGCTCCCAACGTGCGCTCGCCCCTTGGGGCCAGCCTTTACCGGCCGGCGTCACCCAGAAATACCGGACGGCACAATCAATTCCTTTGCACCCGTGCCGCAAAGCCACCACGAATCGGGACAGGTCGGGCGCAGGAGCGGTGCCGTGGAGCAGATCCGATTCGGCGGGAAAGATGGAATCCTCCCAGGCTTCCATTTCCGCAATGGTCGCATCCAAATCGTGTCCCGACGTTTTGGTCCGGCAGCCCGAGTGTTTCAGCCAGTTTATAAAGTGCTCGAAAATACGCACATCCTCGAATCCCCTGGGCGGGATGCGCAGGTTTTTCCAGAAATGGGCTCTATAGGCAGCCGTCACCAGGCAAACGACCGCCTCTCTTGGGTAGATGGCGTCTGCAAACCGAATGGTATAGTTTGCCAGGAATTCAATGGCGATACGGCTGAAGATGTGCAGGGCTTCTTCATTGGTTTCAGCGGCAATCAGTTCCAGGTAGGCCGGCAGGTAGTGAATATGCTCGCGTTGTAGTGAGGCGTAGGCTCGCGGTAAGACGATCCAGGGCGTGGCAATTTCCTCTATCAGCTGGTGCAGGTTGGCCGGATCCATGGTTGCCTGCAGCTGGTCATACGTCTCCTGGGGCGTGAAAAAAACCGGTCCCGCCCGCAGAGCCATTTTCTTTTCCGCTTGAATTAGCAGGCCCTGCCTGACCTCGGCGATATCCCGCTGCAGGTTGGGATCCAGGTGAACGACGCTGTCGGCTTCACTGACCAGAGTTTGCCAAGCCTGCGACGCCAGTCCGAAGAGAAGCCTGCAAAAGTCTTCGTCTACACCGATTCTTGCAAGCAGGGGGACAATCCGCGCGTTCAGGTAGTCATTTTGAGGTAATGACGCCCGGGCGGATATCAGGTGGCGGACATGTTCCTGGTAGGTGCTCCAGGATTCTTTTTCAAATGCCTGCAGCGCTGCGTGTACCTCCAAACGCGCTGCCGATGAATCCCGTCCGCAATCTGACACGCTTTGAAGATGTTGTTTCATGGAGAGTCCTTCCTGAGCAATGACTTTCAGAGTAAGGACCCGGGACTGCTTTCCTGGCTGTTGCGCAGCTACAGTCCCATGGCTGAGCGGGGTCTCATTTTTCGCCACCCTTCGTCCGAAAATCGTCTCTCACGCTCAATGCCCCAGTTCTTCATGGCCTCAATATAAGCCCGCAAATCGGTTCTGGCCAGATGCTGCAGAGCATCCCTTTCGCGATTCCGCCTTTCCGTGTCATCCGGGGTGATGCCGACCCAGGTGGCGTAACCGGCGTCGAACACCCACTCGGCGGTGACACCCGCTTTGGACAGACCGAAAGTCGCCGCGTGCGGGCGGACGACATCCAGGTCCAGTTCGAGCACCCAGCCATTGTCCCAAACTTGCGCAGGATTAATGTCCTGATACGCGTGGCTGCATTCCGGACAAAAAACCGCCGCCACGGCGGATTCATCCAGAAGCATATGCCCGAAGAAAATTTCCGCGGTGTTGCGGCCGCATTCACATTGGCGTTTATAGCTTTGACACATGGTCACCTCCCCGGACAGGCCGGCCGGCCTGTCTCTAGAGCCACTCTTCCTGTAAAATCTCGCCTTTGACGCCGACCACCAGGCTCTTTACCGGTACTTTACGTTTGGATTCGGCTGCGGCCTGCTGGGCCAGTTGCAACAAACCCATACAGCAGGGCACCTGCATGATCATGACCGTGAGGGTATTGATCTGGGCCTCTTCCAACCAGGCTTTAATTTTCTGCTGGTATACCTGCTGTTCGGAATCCAGCTTGGGGCAGGCAATGGCCAGTGCTTTGCCTTTAAGGTGGTCCCGGTGAAAATCACCGACGGCATAGGCAACACAATCGGCGGCCAGGACCACATCTGCCCCCAGGTAGTACGGCGCCTCGGGAGAGATTAGATGTAATTGGATGGGCCATTGCCTGAGCTGCGAAGCAATCGTGCCTTCCGGCTCGGATCCGGCCGCAGGATTTTCATCTTGGAAATTCATCATCTGTGAGCCTGGACAACCGGTAAATCCTTTCATTTTGCTACCCCCTTATCAATCCATTGGCTTTCCAATCCAGCAACAAAGGTTTGGTACTCTTCCGGGTCTACACCGGATTGGGCATCAGCCGCTTTAAATTGCGCATACAGTTCCCCCACCTGGCTGGTGGTGAGTTGCTCATCCAGCCAGGGGAATAAGATTTCATCCTCTTTCTTGATATGCTCCGCCAACAACTCCCTGTAGGCGGTCAGGTGCTTGCCGACTTCAGGATGGTCACTGTGTTCCAACCCGGCGAGAATTGCCTCTACATGCCGGCGCGCCTGCCGGTGGTCCTCATAGATGACGGTGAATATCTCACTGGTGTCATCGAAATACTTGAACAGGATATCCTCTTCCTTGCCATGGTGGAATCTATCGGCGTAGCTGCGGATCATGTCGACACCGTCCCTTACAAGCCGTCGTCCCTTTTCCGGCTCTGCGGTAAGTATGTCGACAACGTCCGGGATCCGGGCCAGCCAGCGCTTGATAAGCACATGTTCATCCACCAGCATCTTCATCGGCGGCGAATAGCTGATAGTGCGCTCATTTGGTATGGCCGGGGCCGTTTCAGAGGGCGCTGGGGATTGAACCTGAGGCTCTCTATCAGGGTAAATGGCCTTTTCAATCCGGATCATCAACTCCTGCTCTTTTTCCGGCGGCAGCCGGTGAATCTCGACAATGTCTTTCAAGAGGCAGGTTCCGACATTACACGGTCCGCAACCGATATCATATTCTTCCAGAATGCTCTCCAGGGCCGGAAATGTTTCGATAACATCCTTGATTCCCTGGTTCAGGTATTTTTCCATTTTGGTGTTCCTTGTTGCCAATGCCGGCAGACGGAGGTGAATGGTCCGGAACATGCGGTGCCGTTGGGCGCATCGTTCGGGTCCGCGGAGAAGGCTGTTGAGACCTGGAGTCGTCGCAACGGTTAATTCCGGTCTGCAGGTTTAGCTTTAACTTACCTTCAGTGCCGGCAATCCGCATTGACTTAGATCAATAAAATGGAGGTAAACTTAAAATTTGGATTTTGGTTCAAGGTCCCGTCTGCGCCTCACAACCTACGCCGGACAGGCAAGACGGCCGTGGGGTTCAAACCGGAGACGCCAGCGAAGCCAGTGCCTTGCGTGGTAAATACTAGCGCATTTAGAAGAATTGAACCGAGCGCCCAGCGCAAAGACTGGGACATAAAACCGTATTAAAGCAGCCCCAAGAAAAATGGCAGAATCATTACGAATCCTGCCATTCTTGTTAATGTTTACAGCTTAGCGTATTGGTCTACAATTCTATGCCCAGCCGTTCCCAGACCGACTCGCCGTCCTTGATTTTCGCAGCCTTCAGGTGCGGAAAGGTCCGGATGAGAAAATAAGCCAGAGGTAGGACACCCAGTACAATGATAATCGTATCCGGGAGCGCCCGGTACGTTCCGAGAAAGACGACAAAGCCTCGTTCGAAAAAGTCCGCCGAGCGCGCTACCCAGTACCCCTCTTTAAAAGCGATCCAGGTCTGCAGGGCTCCCACCGGCAGCAGGGTCGTAAAGGCCATGATGAACAGGCCGCCGTTGAGGCCCCAGAAGGAGAGCTTCAGGATGCCGTCGTTCCAGTGGGCTTTGTCGACCAGGCCGCGCCAAGAAAACAGCAGCAAGGCAACCGAGAGCATTCCGTAGGTCCCGAACATGGCCGTGTGGCCGTGATGCATGGTCAAATAGGTCCCATGTTCGTAGAAGTTGATAATCGGCAAATTGATCAGGAACCCGAAAATGCCCGCACCCAGGAAATTCCAGAAGGATGCGGCCACCAGAAAGTACATGGGCCATTTGTAGCTGAACTCCTTGCCCTGTTTCTGAATCTCCTGGTACTCCATGAGCCCGCGTACCACCAGGGTAATCAAGGGGACCGGCTCCATGGAGGAGAATATGGCCCCCCAGCCGATCCAGAAAGCGGCCCCACCGTACCAGTAGTAGTGATGCGCGGTACCGACAATTCCGCTGATAAACGTCAACGCTGCGGTAAAATAAGCGACTCGTAGAGCATTTTTGGCTGTCGCCAGCCCCATGGCGACCATCAACATGGCGATAACCGCGATGCCGAAGAACTCGAAGATACTCTCAACCCACAGGTGCACCACGAACCAGCGCCAGTAATCGGCCATGGTGAGATGCGAGCCTTTGCCGTAAAAGAGCCCGAAACCGAAAAAGGCCACTACCAGGACGGCACTGAATACATAAAACCAAATCAGGGCGCTGAATTCGTCCTTGTGCGCCTTTAAGTGATTACCGACGGCCCGGTACACGATCAAAAGTCAAAAAATCAGTCCGCCGAACAGCAGGATCTGCCAGAGACGACCCAGTTCCAGGTACTCCCATCCCTGGTGTCCCAGCCAGAACCACATATCGCCCAGCATCCCCTTGATGCCCAGGACCTCACCAGTAAGGCTGCCCACAGCAACCAGCAGAACAGCTACGAACAGGACCATTACCAGCACGCCCTGTTTGACCGGTTCTCGTCCACCGATGATCGGTGCGAGATAAATGGCCGATGCAAGCCAGGTTGTGGCAATCCAGAAGACCATCAACTGCAAGTGCCAGGTCTTGGCCCAAGAGTAGGGAATCAGGTCGGCAACAAAGGGCAGAAAAAAACTGCCGGGGTGGATGGTATAATGGGCCAGCAGGCCGCCCATAAGGGTCTGCAGGAGGAAGAGCATGATGACGACCACAAAGAACTTGGCCGCGTGCAGCTGGCTGGTGGTCAGGGGCATTTCAATTAATTTTTCCGCCAGGGCGACACCCTTGGGAGCGCCGTACCATAATTTGTAACGGTGGATCCAGTAGACGAACAGACCCAGGACCACAAGGAGCGCGAGGACACCGGCTATGGAATAGAAATAGGTTTCCGTGCTGGCAGTGTTGCCCACTCGGTCGTCCGGAGGCCAGTTGTTGGTATAGGAATAATCTTCACCCGGCCGCAGCGTGGAGGCAACCCAGGCGGTCCAGAAAAAGAAACGCCCCAGTTCCAGGCGCTGTTCAGCCGTTTTCACCGTATTTGGTAGAATTCCAAACCCCGGGTGCCCTTCCATGAAGGTCTTTTCCCAGTGCTGGACAACCGCGTTGAGCGCATTTACCTGCGCCGCGGTGAGGGTCAGCGTATCGGTCGCCGGATCATAGCGATTGGGCTTGACTTCATGCTTGGTACGGACATCGATCATCCCCTGTTTCACGTCATTCAGTTCGGCATACGGCCGGCCATATTCTTTTCTGGCGAAGGTATCGCCCACGGCTTCGGCAATCAGGTGTAATGAAGCTGCGGAAAACTCCGGCCCGCGCTGGGATCCGTGGCCCCAGACAGCACCATGGTCCATGAGACCATAACGCTGATAGACATTCTGGCCGGCGATGATGTTGTCCTTTTGGAACAAGACGTTGCCGGCCTCATCCACCACCTTGCCCGGGTATGGCGGCAGTTCCTTGCGCATGGCTACCCCACCACCGAGCAATATGACCATGGCGACCACAAAGCAGATTATGGCGGCCCACTTTAGACTGTTTAGAGACATCCGGCACCTCCTTTGGTGACCATATTTAATGATTTGTTCATCCTGTTATCATGTTTTATGTCCAAGATTAGCGCGTATTCCCTCCTTTTATTTCGGTTTATAGACGTTACTTCAAAAGACCTGATCGACAGTCGTATCGTGCAACAACTTTTCAAACTGTTCCGATATAATCCGCCAGCGCAGGTGCAGGCCGCAGCCCCCGTCGCAGGTCTTAAGCCCCATCAGGCAGTGACGGGTAGCATCAATTTTCATGAATAGCTCAACAACTTGTGATAAATAGATTTCCGATGCCGCCCGAGCAAGCTTGACCCCACCGCCTCTTCCACGAACGGCAGTTACCAGACCGGCCTGGACGAGGCGGTTGATTATTTTGGACAGAAAGTTACGGGGAATGTTCATATCCTCAGCGATGGTTGAGGATAAAATAGGAATGTCGGATTCCTGTTTGGCCAGAAAGCCCATAGCCCGGACAGCATATATTGCGGTCTGATTCAGCACAATACTTCTCCCGCTCGACGGAATTAGCTGTTGGGCTATTTTTACGATATGTTCATCGTCTTGTCAAGTTTTAATTGTTCCTCAACATTTTTTGCCGATATCCTGTGCTCGGAGCCTCCCTGCCGGTACATTACCATTTGCTTTGCATCCGGTTTTAGGCTAGAACCACATCGACTCGTGACAACAGCGTTTCTCATACCTTAAATGAAGGATAGCAGATGAATCGAATACGTTTGCCTGCCTGTATACTCATAGCAGCGATGTTTTTCGTAGCAGCTGCTGGCCAGGCAGAGGTCCCGACCGGCGTTACCATGGAAGATCCCGAGCATCCCCTGGTCAAAATGAAGACGGACAAAGGGACAATCTACCTGGAGCTGTTTCCGGAAGTAGCCCCGCTCCATGTAGATAATTTTCTGCGACTGATTAAAACCGGCTTTTATAATGGCTTGATTTTCCACCGGGTCTTACCGGGACAGATCATTCAGGGCGGGTGTCCGGAAGGAACCGGACGGGGCGGACCAGGCTATACCATTCCTGCGGAGTTTAACTTTCGGAAGCACAAGAAAGGGACCCTCTCCATGGCCCGCGCCAGCCACCCGGACAGCGCGGGCAGCCAGTTTTACATCTGCCTGAAAAGGATGCGCCAGTTGGACGGCAAATACACGGTTTTCGGACAGGTCGTCAAAGGCCGGGACGTGCCGGCGAAAATCAAGAAGGACGACCGGCTGCGGACATTAGAAATTCTACAGGATTTTTAGGGCCCCCATCGCAGCCCCCTTAGTGCTCCTCTTTAGAGCATATACGAGCGGATGAAATCACCCACCCGACCCCGCCCCTCGATAATCCCGTAATGGCCCTCCAGGAGCAGATCGGCATCCAGATCGAGTAACCTCTGTAGCGACGTTTGGTAAGCGGACATATCCGACAATAAGGAGGGGTGGATCGGACCGTGCACGTCCTGACCGAACAGCACCAGTTCACTGCCCAGTTGGGCGGTCAAGACCATCGAACCCGGGGAGTGCCCCGGCCAGTGCAAGGCTGTCAATTCACCGTTACCAAAGGAGATTTCATTCCGGGCCGCTTCAAGCTTGATATCGACCGCCAGCGGTTTCATTTGCGAGCCGTACCAGGAAGCGGCCGTCACGTCACTGTCTCCGGACTCGAGGTACACCGCATCAAGTGCATGGGCCACAATCCGGCAGCGGTAAGCATCCCGAACGGCGGCAGCCCCGCCGGTATGATCATAGTGGCAATGTGTGAGAATCAAATACTCCAGTGACGCGTCGGGCAAAAGGCGAGCGTCTATATTGGCTGCCAGGCGCTCATGCTGGCCGCCAGTCCCGGCATCTATCAATGCGGCCCGGTCGCCAAAGCGTATCAGGTAGGCGGCCGCGTCACCACCGCCGGTGAGTTCATCGCCGCCCACCTGCCACAGATTTTCCCGAATCAGGGTGGCCATCGCAGGGTCTCCTTCCCTACCGCTGTGGGTTTAATTTTCCTTGTTTTTAAGCCGCCGCTCATTTAATGTCAAACCGTAACGAGTAAGCCGGTACCTGCCGCCGGCCCAGGCGGACCAGGAATCATCGGCCGAAAATACCAATCCTTGCGACGTAGCCGCAAACGTCTAAAGGCGGCAAGGAGAACCCCCTATGTCCAAACGAATTGTAGTCGGCATCACCGGGGCCAGCGGGGTCATCTACGCGGTCCGGATGCTGCACCATCTGAAAGAGACCAACTGCGAGACCCATTTGATCTTATCGGAAGCCGGGCGACTCAACATCGAAATTGAAACCGGCTTTCGTACCCTCCAGGTTGAGGGCATGGCCGATTACACATACGATTACAGGGATATAGCTGCTGGACCGGCCTCCGGCACGTTCCTCACCGATGGCATGGTGGTGGCTCCCTGCACCGTCAAAACCCTGTCGGGGATCGCCAACTCCTATACCGAAAATTTATTGGTCAGGGCAGCTGATGTCACCCTCAAAGAGAAACGCAAACTCGTCCTAATGGTTCGGGAGACACCCCTGCACAAAGGACACCTGCAGTTGATGACCCGGGCCGCCGACATGGGCGCCCACATCCTACCCCCGGTTCCCGCCTTTTACCACCAACCGAAGACCATTGAAGATATCATTGACCACACCATTGGCAAAGTGTTCGACTACCTGTCCATAGAACACGACCTGGCGCAACGCTGGGGCGATCAGTAATGTCAGGTGTTTCCAATTCTCAAATATACCATCACTGAACCCGAACAGAGAGGGAATTCCATGCGAAGCAATCTTTCACGCTTGCAGCTTCCGTCCATCTGGATTATGGCGCTACTACTCTTCCTGGTGATGGCCTGCCAGACAACCGAAAAGGCCATCACCCTGGATGAAGCCAAAAAAATCAGCCTCGATTTCCAGAATCGTACATTTACACCACCACCCCGGACGATCAGTGATTTGGAAAAAGAACTGCGCGTGTATACCGGCGGTGCCGAGTGTGACGCAAGCCCTATTAAAATGCTGAGCCGCCGGGAAGTTATTGACCAGTTGGGCGGGGGCGGTTTTTGCACCACGGAACCATGGTGTAACTCCAAGAAATTTTTTCGAAGAGCGCAGTTTTATGTCAGCATGGGTCATTTTTCTGAAGCCATCAAATACATCAAGATGGCCATTGCTGAATTCGAGCCCTACAGGGGGCAATACATACCCACCGCGGCTAAATGCTACGCATACCTCGGTGATTTTGCAGCAGCTGGTCTCAGAATTGGCACCTCCCCAGGTAGGGGTGGTTCAAGTGAAGCCAGCCAGGTACGTGCCAAGCGAAATTACTATGCCGGCCGGGCGGCCATTCACCAGATTAAGGGTGAATACATCTTGGCGGAGGCCAATATTCGCAAGGCGATCAAGGTTTCCGAGGGGGCCCACGGAATATCACCTTCCGAACGGATCTACGAACTGTTGATTGAGCGCATCGAGCTGGCGGAGATCTTAATGTTGCAAGGGCGCTTGCTTGAAGCCGAAGTGGAACTGCGTGATGTCATGACCCACCCGATCAGCCGCGAACCGGTGCGCAAATCCCGGGCAGCCTTGGTATTAGCCCGCATCTATTTCGAACAGGGCCGCTATGCGGACGCTGAACGGGTAGCAAAAACTTCTGTGGATGCGTTTATTGCATCTGAAGCCCATTGCTCATCTCTCTATCTGAACATGGCGCGCCACGTGATTGCCCGCTGCCGGACAGCAATGGGAAAATGGCAGGCCGCATTGCAAGAATTCGATACGATCAAGGAGGCACTGGCCAGCCAGCCCGAACTTTTTCACATCCGCTTCGACGGTGATCCGGACTGGATCATGGCCCTAATCGGGGCCGGCCGCCTTGCTGCCGCGGACAGGATGATAGAGGCCGCGATGCTGAAAAATAAAGATCTGTTCGGCCAGGATCTATATGCACAGGCTGAGATTCAAGGGCTTGCGGCGGTAAACCACATCCTACGCGGAGATCGGGAAAATGCCCTGAAACTATTTGCGGCCTGCACACCCGCTCTCCTTACAAAAAAGATTCAACCTGGTGCGGATACCGGCGGCGCCAGTGCTTTCAACCAGAGAAGGACCTTTATCCTGGAGCACTACCTTGAGCTTCTGGCGTTGATCCACACTGGCAAACTAAACTCAGCGGCCATTGCGAATCCGGCCGCAGAAGCATTTCGGCTGGCAGAGGTCCTGCGGGGCAGCTCCGTTAAAAAAGCCGTGGGCGCCCTGAGCGCCAGGATAGCAGCGGGGAATGAAGATCTGGCCGATCTTGTCCGCCGTGAACAGGATGCCGGCAAGCAGATCAGCGCTCTGCGCAGTGTTCTTTATAATGCGCTTTCGCAGCCCGAAAAAAAGTATGACATTATCAATGAACTAAACACAAACATTGCGGAGCTATCAGCGGCCCGCGTCGCCATCCAGGCTGAAATCGAGGGTCGGTTTCCAGAATATGCGAATTTGACCAACCCCAAACCAACCGGTATTGCGGACATCCAGAAATACATGCACGCCAATGAAGCCCTGATTGCCTTCTACGTAGGTGAGCGGCAGACATTTGTATGGGGCTTCCAGCAAACCGGAAAAGCGGCTTTCACTGCTGTAGATGAAGGGCTGACAACTGTCACGGCACGAACCAACCGGATACGCAAGTCGTTGACTCCTCAAGCGGACACGCTCAATGACCTGCCGGCATTCGACCTGGATGCCGCTTATGAATTGTACGACAAGTACCTAAACCCGGTAAAACAAGGCTGGGGTGAAGCCAAACACTTGTCCGTGGTCCCCCACGGCCCCCTGGGATATCTCCCGGTCAGTTTATTACCGACCGACCAAGTATCTTTGAGACAGGATTCTACTTTATATCTAGCCGGCTATCGGTCCATCCCATGGCTGATACGCGATCATAGTATCACGGTCCTACCTGCAGCGGATGTTCTCATTACGCTTCGCAAGATGCCGGCTGGAGCTGATGAACGCCAGGCCTTTGTCGGGTTTGGGGACCCGCTTTTCAGCAAACACCAGCTTGATGATGAAAGGCGGACAAGCGCAGGTCCGGTCACGCGTGGTGCCGGGATAGGACAGCCGGGATTGCTTTCATTCAATACTCGCGCCATTCGGATCACCGAGAACACGACACTCGATGATGACAGCCTCAACACAGCCAGTCTGGAAATGCTCCAACCCCTGCCAGATACGCGTGATGAAGTGATAAGTATCGCCACAGCGCTTCAGGCAGATCCCGGCCAGGACATTTTCCTTGGCAGGCAAGCCAGTGAAAAACAGGTAAAAAGCCTTGATCTTTCAAACCGGCGCATCCTCATCTTCGCAACCCATGGGCTGGTTCCAGGAGACCTGGATGGATTGCATCAACCGGCCCTGGCTTTATCGGCTCCCCAACTGGCTGACGATCCTGAAAATGACGGTCTGTTGACCATGGGTGAAATCATGGGGTTGAGACTGGATGCCGATTGGGTTGTTCTCTCCGCCTGCAATACGGCCGCCGGAGAAGGGGCCGGGGCCGAAGCCGCCTCCGGTTTGGGAAGAGCGTTCTTCTACGCCGGCACGCGCGCCATCCTGTTGAGCAATTGGCCGGTTGAAAGCCAGTCAGCCAAATTGCTCACCACCGATGTATTCAAAAGGCAATCTACCGACCCCCTGCTCTCACGGGCCGCAGCCCTCCAGGCCGGTATGCTCAATCTTCTGGACAAAAGTGTTTACAAGGACCCGTCCACAAAAAAGCCTCTATTTGCCTATGCCCATCCTATTTTCTGGGCACCGTTCACCCTGGTTGGAGATGGATCAGGGGCCTCTGCAGGCATGCATCAAGACCAATAGAGGCAATGAATGCGATCCATGCACAGCATAGGCGCCCTGATGCCTGGTTAGAACAAAAAAGGAGAACCAATGACAGCAGCGATTTACGAAAAGCTTACCGATAAAATCATGTTGACCGGATCGAAAATCATCCCGCGCCTTTTCGAGATGATAGCCGACCAGGACGAGGCCGCCTTACTGCTGGCTATGCCCGGAACACCGGAGGCGCTGGCTGAAAGAGTAAACCGGCAGCCGGACGTAGTGGAGCAGATGTGTCTGGAACTCTACCGTAAGGGGCTTTGTTTCAAGTCCTTCAAAGGCGGCTCGCTGGGGTATAAAATGTGCCGAGACATGATTCAGTTTCACGATGCCACCATTTTGTGGGATGCCGCACCGCAGGCCTACCTCGATCTTTGGCAGGCGTTCATGGAGACGGAATGGCCGGATTTCGCCCGTCTGGCCGAGCAGTTCTTCCCCAAACCCTTCACCCGGGTTATCCCGGTCAACAAATCCATCGCTACCGGCAAGCAGAAGATCCTAGATGCGGATAGTGTCGATAAAATCATTGAATCTGCAGACGTAATAGCCGTTACCAGATGCACCTGCCGGGTCATTGCCCACAAGTGCGACCAGCCGCTGGAGGTCTGCCTGCAGGTGAACAATGCCGCCCGCTACACCCTGGACCGCGGCAGCGGTCGCGAAGTCACCAAAGATGCGGCGCTGAAGATACTACGCCAGTGCGAAGAGGACGGCCTGGTGCACGTCACCATGAACAAAATGCACGTAGGGCACTTCATCTGCAACTGCTGCGACTGCTGCTGCCAGGCCCTGCCCCTGGTGATCAAGGAGGGGCTTAAGATTTGTGATCCCAGCCGGTTTGAAGCTGCGATTGACGATGAATTGTGTAGTGCCTGTGAGACCTGCTTGGACCGCTGCTATTTCAATGCCATCGAAACACATGAGACCGCAGGCGGCCGCGAGGTCATACGGGTGATCGGTGACAACTGCATGGGTTGCGGACTATGCCAATTGACCTGTCCGGAAGATGCGATCAGTCTCATAGAAGTCCGCGCGGAGGATTTTATCCCGGCCTAAGAAAACTTGGCCGCCGATTCATTGCGAAAATGAATAAGACATGTAAGAGGGTTGGTCGATATTTAGTATAATTAAACATAATTTAAATATATTTTAATTTATATAATATTTACTATATATAATATAGTTCTATTTTAATTTAGTTATATATATATTTATTATTGTGGTGTATACATTTAAGCTGACCGGTTCAAAATCAGGGACACGGCAATTGTCCACATGACGCCGCAGACCAATCCGTCCAGAACCCGCCAAGCCAGCGGCCTTTTGAAAAGCGGTGCCAGCATCCGCCCGCCCAAACTCAAGGAGAAAAACCACAGAATGGACGCCGAGATTGCACCGGCGGCAAACAGAATCCGCCCCGCTTGCTCATACTGCCCGCTGACGCTGCCCAGAAGTATAACCGTGTCCAGGTAGACATGGGGGTTGAGCAGCGTCACTGCCAGGGTTGCGGCCACCGCCGTTTTCAGCGTGGGGGCGGCGGCCTGGTTGGCCTCCAAGTGGCCGCCTTTGAGGGCCGAATGCAATGCCCGGGCTCCATACCAGAAAAGGAACGCTGCCCCGCCCCAGGTTGCCAGCCCGGTCAGCTGCGGACTCGATGCTACGATGGTGCCGACCCCGGAGACCCCGGCGACGATCAAGACCGCATCACAGACGATACAGATCAAAGGAATAATCAATAAATAATTGCGTCTGACCGCCTGGCTGAGGACGTAGGCATTCTGGGCACCAATGGCCACAATCAGGCCGCCCCCCAAACCAAAACCCTGTACAAATTGAACCAGCATGCATCTTCCTCTTCGTTTTGAGTTCGAATTAAAGGGTTCATAGCTGGACAAACAGTTAAAGTAAAATTAATTCTTTTTTATATTAATTAATTTTGCTAATAATAGGTCCATGTTCGATTACAAACTCATAGAAGCCATGGCGACGGTGTATCATGAGGGGGGCTTTGATAAAGCCGCTCGCTCGCTGCACCTGACCCAGTCAGCCATCTCCCAACGTGTAAAACTGTTGGAAGATCAGGCCGGTCAGGTGCTGCTCGTGCGCTCGACGCCACCGGAGGTAACCTCCGCCGGACGGCGCTTGCTGCGCCATTTCCTCAAGGTTAGAAAACTTGAGGAAGATCTGCTGGAAGACTTTGCAATGGAAGATGCAAAGCATTTTGCATCCCTGGCAATCGGCGTGAATGCCGACAGCCTGGCCACCTGGTTTCCCCGGGTAATAGGGTCTTTGTTCGAAACGGAAAAAGTTACCCTGGACATCCGGACCGACGACCAGGAACAAACCCACCGGATGCTCAAAAACGGTGAAGTGGTCGGTTGTATCAGCAGCCGCAAACAGCCCATGCAGGGCTGTCGGGCATCCTATCTCGGCAAAATGGACTATCGCCTGTTTGCCACCCCGGCATTTGCCGCCAAGTGGTTTCCGGACGGATTAAATTTAGAAAAAGCCCGCAAAGCGCCGGCCCTGGTATTTAACCGTAAAGACAACCTGCATCGGAAACTGTTCAGCCTGGCTCTGGGAGACTTACCCGCCCCGCTACCCTCACATTATATTCCCTCGTCGGAAAAATTCGCTTTTTTCATTTCATCCGGATGGGCCTACGGTATGTTGCCGATCCAGCAGAGCCGGCCGCTTATAGATGCCGGCAAAATCATCAACCTGGCCCCCGGTTGCAGTGTGCCGGTGGTGCTTTACTGGCACTGCTGGAATCTTGAATCGCGACTATTAAAAAAATTGTCCCGGGTCTTGATTGACGGCGCCACCCGGCTGCTTGAACAATAGCCAATCGCCACCTGTGTGAACAGCGACCGGCCTTGTGTTGACAAAGCCCTCCGCGGGGTGGTAGCAGCAAAAAACAATTCTAACCGATAGGACATACCAGCATGTCGATCCGACTCATCGCACGTGAGCTTTATCAGCTCCGGCAGAAACTAGAAAAGCTTGAACAAGAAAGAGAACACGCACCCCTCGATCAAAAGGTGGCGATGGACCAACGGATTCAAAAGGCCAGAAAGGAACTGCAGCAGATGCAGAAAATCCTGGACGGCCGGATAGATCGATAATTCCCCGAGGTTCGGCGCCGCGTGGAGCGAAGGAATTTCCTCGCAAGGCTAGCCACACAGCGCACGACTCCTGACTCAGAAAATCAAAAACAGCGTGAAAAAACCTCCAAAGTGCGCTATTATTTAATTTTTTCAGTATTAACAGATCATTGCCAATTCGGTCGATCACCCTACCTTAGGGGCGTCGGCCTTTCAATAGGGGGATGAGAAATGACCAAGTCTGGGAGCCACAAGGAGGCCTTGATCAACAAAATAGGGGATAAATCCGCTGTAGTAGGCATCATCGGGCTCGGGTATGTCGGGCTTCCCCTGGCTATCCATTTTTGCCAGGTCGGATTTAACGTAATCGGCTGCGACCTGGATGAAGCTAAGATAAACATGCTCGGAAGGGGTCAATCCTATATCCGCCACGTACCGGCCGAACCCATTGCGGCACTGACCGCTGAAGGAAAACTTGAGCCAACCGCTGATTTCAGACTGCTGGCGGAAGCCGACTGCATCCTGATCTGCGTACCGACGCCCCTGACCGAAAAGCTTGAGCCGGATCTCAGCTATTTGATTTCGACTACCCGGACCGTTCAACAGCATCTGCGCGCCGGTCAACTGGTCGTCCTGGAAAGCACGACCTATCCCGGTACGACCGACGAAATGCTGCTGCCCATGCTGGAAAAAAACGGACTGGAAGTGGGTAGCGACTTTTTTCTGGCTTTTTCCCCGGAGCGGGAAGATCCCGGCAACAAACAATTCGGGGCCGGCAACACGCCCAAGGTTGTGGGCGGCATTACCCCGGACTGCTTGGAAACGGCCTGCGCCCTCTATAATACCGTCACCACCACTGTTCCGGTGTCTTCTACCCGCGCGGCTGAATTGACCAAACTGCTGGAGAATACCTATCGTTCGGTAAATATCGCCCTGGTGAACGAAATAAAAATCCTGGCCCACAAAATGGGCATAGATCTATTTGAAGTGATCGATGCCGCTGCCACCAAACCGTTCGGCTACACGCCGTTCTACCCGGGCCCCGGATTAGGGGGACACTGCATCCCCATTGATCCCTTTTACCTGGCGTGGAAGGCCAAAGAGTATGACTTTTCTGCCCGGTTCATCCACCTGGCCGGTGAAATAAATGTTGCCATGCCCTATTATGTTGTTGAAAAAACGGCGGATGCACTCAACCAGCACCGTAAAAGCCTCAATGGCAGCCGTATCCTGATCCTGGGAATCGCCTACAAGAAAGATATCGACGATGACCGCGAATCCCCGGGATATGCGATTATGGATATGCTCATGAAAAAGGGCGCTACGGTTTGCTACAACGACCCCTGGGTTCCGGTCCTCAAGCCGACCCGCAAATACAATTTCAAATTGAAATCGGAGACCGTTACCCCGGAATTCCTGGCAAAGCTGGACGCGGTCATCATCGTGACCGATCACAGCGACTATGATATCGCCCAGATCGTGAAGCACGCCAAGATTGTTGTGGACACCCGCAACGCTACGGCCGGCATCACCGCCGGCAAGGAGAAAGTAGTCATGGCCTAGCCAACTTGTCGCACTGTGACTGCCTGACAAGCAAGGATAAGGATTATGATCATACCCGTCATACTCGCCGGAGGTTCGGGAACCCGACTTTGGCCGCTCTCGCGGAAATTGCGTCCGAAACAACTCATCGATCTTCTCGATGATCACACCATGCTTCAAAATACCGTCCTGCGCCTGCAGGGCGCCACCGATATGGCGCCCCCCCTCATCCTTTGTAATGATGATCACCGTTTCATGGTCGCCGAGCAGCTGCGTTCCATCGACACTGAACCCCACGCGATCATTCTGGAACCGGTGGGACGCAACACGGCACCGGCCCTGGCGGTGGCCGCCTTGAATACCACCGCCGCCGGTGCTGACCCGGTGCTGCTGGTCTTGCCCGCTGACCACTTTATCCGCGATCTCGACCTATTTCACCAGAACCTGACCGCCGGCGCCGAACTTGCCGAACAAGGCTATCTCATTACCTTCGGCATCGTACCCACTTCCCCGGAAACCGGTTATGGTTATATCAAGAAAGGCAATCCCATCGGATCGGACAACTCCCTGACGACCGTCATCGAAGCGACCGATATCGAAAAATTCGTAGAAAAGCCCGATCTGCCGACCGCCAGGCAGTATGTCCGCTCCGGCAACTATTGTTGGAACAGTGGTATGTTTATGTTCAAGGCTTCGCGGGTGCTGTCGGAACTGGATAAGTTCGACCCCGCCATTGTGACCGCCTGCCGGCAGGCCCTGGCCAGGGGTGTGATAGACCTGGATTTTCTCAGGTTGGATCACGCCAGTTTTGCCGCCTGCCCAGCGGACTCGATCGACTATGCCGTCATGGAAAAAACCGATAAAGGCGCCATGATCATGTTCCGGGCCGGTTGGGATGACGTGGGTTCCTGGGAAGCGTTGTGGCAGGTGGGCAAAAAAGATAACCAGGGTAACATCACCCACGGTGATGTGTTGACCCACGATGTGGCCAACTCCTATATCAATGCGGGCAGTCGTCTGGTGGCGGCGGTGGGATTGGAAAATCATGTCTTGGTGGAAACCCCGGACGCCGTCATGATTTCACCGCGTGACCGGACCCAGGATGTCAAACACCTCGTGGAGAAACTCAAGGCTGCCGGTCGGGAGGAAGTCAATTCTCATCGCAAACACTACCGCCCCTGGGGATGGACGCTGCGGCTGGTCGATATGGCCGGTTATCGCGTTAACCAGATCCGTCTGCGCCCCGGTAAAAGTATTACGCTCCAGAAACATCGCAACCGGGCGGAACACTGGATCGTCGTAGAAGGAACCGCACGGGTTACCAGGGGCACGGAGCATTTGTCCCTGCAGGCGGATGAATCCACCTATATCACCAGGGGAATGGAACATCGCCTTGAAAATCCCGGTGACACGTCCCTAGAAATCATCGAGGTCCAGACCGGAGAATTCATGGAAGAAGATATCGAGCGGTTGAATGGAGATTAGCTATAAGGTAGAGGGTATAAGGTATACGGTGGAGTACTGAAGGCGTAAGTAGATAAAAGTGGGAGGGAATTCGGAGTCGGGGATCAGGCGTCTGGTGGCCGAGGAAACTTCCCTACTTGACGGGGGGGGATTTGAGGGCGGGGGCGGTTAGAAACACCGGCCACGTTCTCGACGATGTGCTTGGCTTCAGACCAAATCGACCGTTTCAAATGTACTTTCCAACAAATCCACCAGTAGCATCCTGTTTCGCAGCGGCGTTCCGCGTCCCAGCAGGATCTTGACAGCCTCAGCACACTCCAGGTTCGCAATCAGGCCCACAATCGGGGCCAGGTTCCCCAGTTGCGTCTCGACCCCCTTTTCCGGCATGTTCTCCGGGACACCATACACGGACTCAAAACCGTTATCCCCGGGAAAGAAAACGGTTACCTGCCCCGACAGGCCGGCAACGGCGGCCACCACTAAAGGTGTCCCGCCGTTTCGACAGGCAACGGCCAGGTAGTACCGTGATGTCAGACTGTCCAGACAGTCAACCACCACATCGGATCCGCTGATAAGGTCGGCGGCGTTCTGTTCATCCAGAAACAGCTGATGGGTGGTTACTGACAGCCCCGGGTTGATCTGGGCCACCCTCTCCCGGGCGGTGTCAGCCTTGGAAATACCTATATTGACAGTGGTACTGGTTATCTGGCGATTCAAGTTACTGTCCTCGAAAACATCACCGTCAATCAGGTTTAGCTCTCCAATCCCTATGCGTGCCAGCACCTCTGTGACCGTACCACCCAATCCGCCCAGGCCAACAATGGTAACCTTAGAGTTGAGCAGTTTGATCTGTTCGGCCGCGGACAGGGACTTCATGTTCCGTGTATAGCGTTCAGGTATGATGCCGTTCTCCAAAGCCGCAATTTCCACCTCGCGACCGGTAAGCCCAGCGCTGTCCGCCAGTTTTTGAACTTCCGGAACGGCCAGGCTTTGGTAGTCATCACCATCCGGCCGAGTCAGGGTCTGGCTGGCGGCCTGCAGGTCATGGGTCAGCTGATTTGACATGATGTCGCCTCACTATAATTGAAAGTGGATTCAAATTTCCCAATCAGGCCCGCGGTTCGGCCTGTGCATTTCAAGACATGTCCGGCCCCCATGGTGGCTTTTTGCTGCCGGGCGTATTGCAGGTATATAGATCCAGCCCAAAACCGGGATTGGACTCGCAGGTGAGTATCGAACCCACTTCTAGCCGCCCCCAATGGGCGGAAACAATCCCACCCGGTCGCCTTCTGCCAGAACCGAATCCAATGCGCCCTTACGGCCGTTGATAAAAATCAACTTGGCATCCTGGGGATCGATTTCCAGCTTGGTTACCAGATCCCCAACGGTGGTTCCATCCGTTACAGGGAACCGGTCCGCGTTCTCAGGCAACTTCTCCAAAAGGGAGGCAAACAGTTTAATCTGAATATTCATCATGTTTTGGGTTCCCATATGTTAGAAATTGGGTTAAAACCCGTTGAAACGATGCTGATACTGAAGAATATTCAGGCTACTTCCTAAAGTCAAGCTGCAGCCGGAGGTAATTGATTTAGATTGCTACGCGGCACGCAACTATGCAGATTATAACAACCATCGTTCCTATCTTCCTGGTAATTTTCGTCGGCTGGTTTGCTCGTAAAAAGCAATTCATGCCGGATAGCTTTCTTGGCCCGGCCAACCGCCTGGTATACTACCTGGCTATTCCCGCCATGATTTTCCGAGCCATCTCCAGGGCTTCATTCGAGGATGAATTCAACAGCCAGGTACTACTCATCACCCTGCTCTGTGTCCTGGTTGTTTTCCTGGCCACCTGGCTGCTCGCGTCCCTGACCGCGATTGCCCGCCAGATCCGAGGCACCTTCATCCAGTGCACATTCCATGGAAATCTCGGATATATAGGTTTTGCGGTGGCTTTCTACTACCTGGGAGACGCTGGACTGGCCCGGTGCGCCATCTTCGCAGGATTCATATCAATTCTACAGAACATACTGGCCGTCATCACCCTCCAGCTGCATATTGACCGGACCGTTGAAAAAGGCCCGTCCATCATCATGAGCACCCGCAGAATTGTGGGGCATCCGGTCATTCTCTCCGCCCTGGGCGGCATCCTGGTTTCCGTGGCGGGTATCCAGCTGCCGGACATCGTCGACCGCAGCTTGGCGATTTTGAGCGGCATGGCCCTGCCTCTGGCACTCCTGCTTATCGGGGCGTCGCTCTCTTTCGACTTGCTGCGGGCCCGCATCCAGGGGGTAATGGCAGTGAGCCTGTTTAAGCTGGCCATTATGCCGGGCATGGGCATCTTACTTTTCAAACTATTTGCGATACAGGCCGCCGCCTATCTGCCGGCTTTTATTCTGATGGCCACCCCAACGGCAACCGTCACATACGTCATGGCTCGAGAGATGCACGGAGACGCCGATTTTGCCGCCGCGGCCATCTCCGGGTGTACGCTTGTGTCGGCAGTGAGTTATACAATATGGCTCAATATCGCCTAACGCCCCTCCAGAGACGGTAACTTGTGGTCTTGGCGTGGCGTTCTCATTTATGACCATTTAGAAAAGCAGGCAGCTTGTTGTGCTTACAACCTGGCTAAGATGGATAAGCAGGCCGGTCGAATAACCGCAATGATTTGATCTACTGCTGCGTGTGCAAAAGAGATACGATTTCCGCATACTGCCGCAAAATGGTGGGAACGGGTCATCGCGGTCAGGGCGACCCCGGTTTACGGGGTCAAAGCCACCAGTTTCTCAACCACCGTGTCCATGGCCGGATAAGCGAATCCTTATTTACATCTACAACGATAGCAGCATCCGCAACCTGAATCGCGGTGAGCATGGCTTGCCCATTAATGCTACCCTGCTAATTGGGCACAATAGAACGCCATCCGCGACAGACTGTGACCGGGAGGACCGCCTGCTTCAGCAGCGACCAAGGCCTTGGCCGACAGAGTCGACCTTGTCGGCATCGGCACCATGGACGCACAGGGCATTCATCACCATACCATGCAATTGCGCAAGACTTATCCTTGCTGCACCCCCAAAATGCAATGCATCCTTTGGCCGAGTTAAACACTCAATTTCATTTTCAAGGGATAAGAACGATTTTAGCGGCCGCGCTTCGTCCATTGTGAAGGTCGTCAAACGCCTGGGCACCATCAACCAGCGGTCGTGTCTCCACCCAGGTCAAATCTCCAAGCATGCCGTCCGCGATGGCCTGTACAGCCGCCCGCATATCGGCAGCGGTATAACAATAAACACCGATCAGTGATACTTCAAATAAGGTTAATTTACGGATGTCCAATTCCCCACTGGAATCCATGAGACCGATATGTATGAAAATGCCCCCTGGCTTAACCGCAGCCATAGCGGGTTTACGGGTAACCCCTCCGCCCACCGCATCGATCACAAGGTCATAGGCGTCGGTATCTATAGGCGGGTCATTGATGGGGTCGTAGACTTGACATCCAACGTGGCGGGCAACCGATTGGCGACGCATGCTTTGGGTTTCTGACACGACCAATCGACTGCAGCCGTAACCTTTCAGCAGCAATGCTGCCAGAAGTCCCACCCCGCCACCACCGATAACCAATGTGCGGAGTTCCGCCAGAGGGCGATGGGCAGCCCGCATGGCCAGATTCAGTGCATGGAGGGCTGTCGCGGTAGGTTCAGCAAGTGACGCATGGACAAAGTTCAGGTCTGCGGGCATGGATATTAGATTGGTTGCGGGAATTGTCACGAGTTCAGCATAGGCACCGGCCAGCCGCATCCCTATCAGTTCCCGGCTGGCGCACAAGTTCGACCTGCCGGTATCACAAAGCGAACAGCGCCCACAAGTGATCAAGGGGTTGATGACCACCTGTTTGCCCTCCACCGCGCCGGAAACGATGGTGCCGGCAACCTCATGACCTAGAATCAGCGGTGGGACACGACGGGGGTCCTTGCCGTGATAAGCGTGCATGTCCGACCCGCAGATGCCGGACGCCGCCACTTTCACCAATACTTCCCCGGTCCCGGGGGTCGGGTCGGGTTCCTCTCTGTAGATGACTTCATTTGTTGCCGTATAAACCAATGCTTTCATACTTAACATCCTATCAGCCAGCGAACCCCGCCCCCGCAATGTATGGGTTTATGAGGGGGATACAATGTCCGCCGGCCACCCTTTTGAATTAACGAGCGTCCCGCAAGTGAGAAATGCTTTCTATTAGCCGTTTATCGACGGTCGGATTTCCTGCCTAGCATTTTTGGCAAAATGTCAAGCGGCGACATCGTTTAATCGATCCCTTCAACTGGCGGCTTTATCCGCATACACGCTACGAAGCGATCTTTTCTGTCTGAACGTATCCTATTTGGCAGTCCAGCCACCGTCTAAGAAAATGGTTTGACCGGTAATGTAATCCGACGCATGTGAGGCCAGGAACAGCGTGACACCCGCCAGGTCCGATAGTTCCCCGTTACGTCCAATAATGGTCTGGCGTGCCAGAGCTTCGATGACCTTCTGGTCATCGTAGAGAGGAGAAGTGAGCCCGGTCTTGAAAAAACCCGGTCCAATGGCGTTGCAGGTAATGCCACTTTGGTCCTGAGACCACGCTTCCGCCATGGCGCGCGTGAGTTGCATCACCCCGCCCTTGGAAGCGCCGTAGGGCATACTGTTGGGAAATGCACGCAACGACTGCAGAGAAGCGATATTGATGATTTTTCCCCACCCATTCGCTTGCATGGCAGGCACCATAAGCCGCGCCAGAAAGAACGGGGCCGTCAAGTTGATGTCAAGGGTTTTACTCCAGGACCCGGGGGACACCTTATCCCATGGCTCCCTGAGATTGACACCGGCGGCATTGACAAGGATATCGGGCGAGCCGAAACATGCGGCGGCGTTCTTCGCCACGGCAGGCAGTGTCTCGAGTTGGCTGACATCGCAGGTCACATAGGCGGCACGCGAACCCCCGGATTCAACGTCGACCACCGCCGCTTTGAGCTCTTCTTCCTCATGGGGAAGCGCGGCGTGTACCACCGCCGCGCCGGCCCGGCCGAGGTAAGAGGCCATTGCCCGCCCAATACCGGAACTGCCGCCTGTCACCAAGGCGACCCGCCCCTTCAGATCAAACAGTTCATTGATGATGCTCATTTGGTTTCTCCCAAATCAAATTTCTCATCCGGGAAATACTTGGCCAGACGCACATCTGATGTGCGCGCATGGGCCTCCATGCCTTCCAAACGGGAAATCCGCGCCGAAACGCACCCAATTTGCCTGTTTGCCTCTTTGGTCAAACGCTGGTAGGTGACGGTTTTAATAAACTTGCCGGCACTCAACCCACCGGAGTACCGCGCCGCTTTCTTGGTGGGCAGGATATGATTGGGGCCGGAAGTCTTATCGCCATAAGCCACTGTGCATTCCTCACCCAGAAAGAGGGAGCCGTAATTGGTCAGTGTATCCAACCACCAGTCGAGATCTGCAGCCTGAACTTCCAGGTGCTCCGATGCGTATTCATCGCTCACTTTGACGGCCTCCTCTCTATCTGAAGTCACGATTACTTCCCCATAATCGCGCCAGGATGCCGCGGACACCTCAGGTTCCGGCAAATCAGCGATGACCTCGGGAACTCTCTTGATTACCTCTTCGGCCAGCGTCTTTGAGGTCGAAATCAATACCGCGGGCGAATCGTAACCGTGTTCTGCCTGACCCACCAGATCGAACGCGACAATGTCAGGGTCAGCTGTCTCGTCAGCGATGACAAGGATTTCCGACGGCCCCGCGAATACATCGATGCCCACTTCCCCATAGAGAATACGCTTGGCCTCAGCCACGAATTTGTTGCCGGGCCCCACCAGGATATCCGCCGGTTTCCCGGTAAAGAGCCCATAAGCCATGGCGGCAATGGCCTGTACGCCTCCCAAGGTCAAGATCATGTCCGGTTTGGCCACCGACATGGCATAGAGAATGGAAGGATGAATGCCGCCCCCGTGATGGGAAGGCGAGCAGGCGACAACGTAGGGAACCCCGGCGGCCTTGGCCGTGGCAATGCTCATCAGAGCCGAGGCCGCATGGGCAAAGCGTCCACCGGGAACATAGCACCCCGCCACATTTACCGGGATCAGTTTCTGGCCGGCAATAACACCCGGATGCAGCTCAGTTTCAAATTCGAGCATGCTGTCCCGCTGCTTTACGGCAAAATTGTATACCTGCTCATAGGCAAACTGAATATCGTCTTTCGTCTGCTGGTCCAGGCTGTCGCCCGCCTTATCAATATCTTCCTGGGTGATAATGAAATCGCCGGTCCAGCTGTCAAGTTTTTCAGCATACTTTTTTACGGCCGCTTCGCCGTTTTCCTTGATATCCTCCAACATGCCCACAACAATTTCACGGGTTTGGGTTTCATCGGTTTCAGGGGTTTTGGTTGCCTTTTTCAGGTACTCGACACTCATTGAGGTTCTCCTAATTTAAATTGTTTATTGGTGGTTTGTCATCCTTCCTGGGGAAGGCAGGTTTTCTTGCAGATGTCGTTTAGGTTCTCAACAGCAGTTCTATGCCAGCCGAATTTATGATGGAATCAGCGGCGTAGAATTACTGTGGACTGTTTATCTTCGCAAACTTACTTCAACCTCCCGATTTCCTTATAGGGTTCTCGTGTTAGTCAGTGCATTTCACATCAAGCCAGTTTTCATTCGTAATAACTCAGTTAACCAGCCAAAGTGAAATCCATGGGATATAGCCAATCAAAAGCGCAATGATGAGCATGCTAAACACAAAGGGAAAGACGTATCTTGAAATGGATATAATCGGTGTCTGGGTGACCCCTGAGACCACAAACAGGTTCAAACCCAACGGCGGGGTAATGAATCCGATACCCAAGGCGGTTACCATGAAAATACAAAAATGAACTTCATGCATCCCTATTTCCTGAGCCAGCGGCAGCAGGAGCGGCGCCAGGATGACGATATTCGGTGTCGTTTCCATAACACAACCGGCGATCATCAGAATGGCAATCATGATCAGAATAATCAGATAGGGATTGCTGGTCATGGACGTCATGAAACCCACGAACGCCTGGGGGACTTGCAAGCTGGCCAGGGTTTGGGCCAGCGGCAGGCTCATGGCGATAATGGGCACGATCACCCCGCTCACCTTGGCCGAGGTCTCTAAGATTTTTGGTATATCTTTGACTTTCAGCGTTCCCTGAAAAAACCCGATAATGATGGCGGAAAGGGCCGCCACCGCGGCACTTTCTGTGGGTGTAAAAATGCCCGAGTAGATGCCGCCCAGAATGATCACGGGTATGAGCAGTGCAAAACGCCCCTCGTAAACAGATTTGACCCAGTAGTTAAAATCGAATCCGGCCTTGCTGTCCTCGTATCCGCGCATAGTGTTTACCACGGCATTGGCCGCCATGATGGAAACCAAGATCAGCACGCCGGGTATAGCGGCGGCCAGAAAAAGGGTCGATGCACTGACACCCAGCACCAGTCCGATGATGATGTAAGAAATCGATGGCGGAATTAAAATTCCAGTGCATGCTCCGGCCGCCACCAGCGCGCAGGCATAAGCTTTGGGATAGCCTTTGGCCTCCAGGCGGTCAATGGTGATTCTGCCGATGGCTGCCGCGTCGGCCGCATCGGAGCCACTGATACAGGCAAAAAACCCGCATCCCAGCACGGTCGAAGTCCCCAATCCGGACCGGCGGGCGCCCATGGTGGCTTCGGCCACGTCCAGCAGTTTGCTGGACAAACCGGTTCTTACGAGAATATCTCCGGTAAGAATAAACAACGGCACCGCAATCAACGCGAATGAATCGATGCCGTCGAACAGGGCTTCGCCAAGCAGCGTAGGGGGCAGAACTTCCGTCAATAGCAGCATGGCAAATGAACCGATGCCGATGACAACCCAGATGCGGACGGCCAGTAAAATCAGGACGACCATCACTATCAAAGGAATAAAAAATCCCCACCCGAGAATGACTTCTTCCTGTTGCATTAAGTATTGCTGAAGCATATGCAGACTCCTAATCGAATAGTTTTTTGCCTTGGAAAATGGGCCGTCCGGCTTTGAGGTCGGAGACATCTCGAATGATGGACTGAATCAGCCGCACGATCATCATCGCAAACCCGAGCGGTACCGCTGCTAAAAACCAGGCCAGACTGATGCGCAGGCCATGCGTCACCGACCCGAATTTGAGGGATACCAGAACCGATTCAAGAGACCACCAGAAGGCGAGAACCGCCAGCACAATGGTAAACAGATCACCTAAAATCATGATCACGGCCCGGGCGCGGTTGCCAACAACCGGCAGAATCAAGTCAATGCGGATGTGAGCCCGTTCCTTGATGGCAGCCGAGGCACCGATCCAGGAAACATAAATAAAGGCGTAGCGGGCCATTTCTTCCGCCCAGATCGAAGAGTAGCTGAGTGCAAATCTTCTGAATACTTCCATAAAAATGGTAACTACAATCAGGGCATACAGCGGCAGCAGCAACCACCGTTCGGCGTTTTCGTCCAGTTGATGAAGGAAATTTCGGATTGTCATGCGATACATCCTCTTTTTTCGCGCAATTTTTAAGTTGTCAAACAAGGCGGCACCGTCAACGCAACCGGCGCCGCCTTTTGTTGAATACTATGCTTTGACATCATGCACGTAGAATCGGCCCATGGTATTAGCCGCGTCTTGAAACATATCAAATTTGTTCAAAGACCCGGCCAGTTCCTTTTTGAATTTGTCCCAGGCGGGCAATTGGGCGCCGGCCGCTTCAACCCACTGTCTCTTTTCACTGGCGGTCGGCACATAAAATTTCACGCCGGCCGCGGCCAGTTCGGCCATGGCATAGGCGCGGGCAGCCGGCACTTTGGCCAGATTCTGCTGCATGGTGATTTCGCTGGCAAAGTCGATGCCCTCTTGAACTTTCATTGGCAGACTCTCAAACCACTTGAGATTGCATGAGTAAACCTGGCTGTCGGGCACGGCTCCATTAAAGGTGACCCAGTCCAGGACATCCTTGAAACCGAAGACATGCAGCGCTTCAACGGAAGGATCCAGGGCATCGGCCACACCCTGCTTGATGGCTGAAGAGGTTTCACCCCAGGCCACGGGAGTGGGATTGGCGCCCAGCAGCTGATAAAACTGCGCCAGAATCTTGGATCCGGGTACCCGAAACTTGATGCCCTTCATCTGATCTGGTGTTTTGATGGGTCCGGCAACGCCTTTGCGGGTGGCGACCACCCGCGGATCGATGACCACATACCATAGAACTTTGAAACCCTTCTTGGCCACCTTGGCATGCACCTCATTACGCCAGGCGTCGGAAGTGACCAGGTTGACGAATTTTTGATTCTCGCCGCACCAGTAGGGGATGTTGATCATATCCGCCACGGGGGCAAAGGGCGCGAAATTGGAAATGGAGTGCTGGGCCGCCTGTATCGTGCCGGCCTGGACCTTTTGGGCCAGGGCCGAGCCGGCGCCCAACTGGCCGCCCGGCGCCAGTTTGACATACACCTCGCCATTGGTGCAGTTCTGGATATTTTCTTTCATGTCCAGTTGCATAATGGGATAGCTGCGAGATGCCCCGATTATGTAGGCGGTGGCGATATTCATCTTGTACTTGGCCGTCTTCTTGCGTCTCATCTCTTCCTTGCCCATGGCCGCGCTGGCCTCTTTGGAGCCAAGTGCGCCACTGAACAGGGCTACCGTGGCAGCTGTGAACCCGAATTTAGTCGTCATTTCCATAAAACGGCGTCGTTCCACGCTTTTCAGACCTGAGCTTTTCTTTTCATCATGTTCCATTCTTTTGCCTCCTATTTGTCTGAGTTGAAGATCACTTTTCAGCGGCCTCAGCTTTTAAAGCCGCGACGATTAAAAAAACTGCAGCCGAGAACAGCATGAGAAACTCGGCAACATTTCCCAAATGTATCAGATTCAAGCCATATGAGATGTTCACCTTACCAACAAGCACGTTGAGGAAATATATGGCGAAAAGCGCAAAACAGATTTTTAGTGCGCCTTTACCCTCCTTGCCGTTTGCATTATTGTCTTGTTGTTTTTCCATGGCGTTTCACCTCCGCGTAGGACTCATTTATTGATCGGCACCTGTGGATATCTCAACAAAGCCTCTTTATCTCGCTTTTTGTAAGCCGGATCAGAAAGGGCACCTCTTTGTACAAGCCCATTCCGGCCCGGCACGACAACGGGTGCCGGGAACCGGAAGAAGATCTTTGATTATTGGTGTTTCCGTCACGAGTCCCTGATCTATGCGCTTTCGTAGAGTTTGGTCAGAACGAACTCCTCATGGCCAAGAACTTCCTGGGCCGTCAACCGGCCGTTGCAGGTTCGGATCAGCATCTCAAGCAGATTGTCGCCGGCCTCATCCAGGGTCATTTCGCCGCGTAAAATTGCAGAACAATCGTAGTCGATGTGCTCGGACATATCACCGGCTGTGCGTGGATTGGCCGTCAGCTTGATTACCGGTTCGATGGGATTGCCGATAATGTTGCCCTGGCCGGTGGGAAAGAAATGGGCCACGAAGCCGGCCGCCGCCCACAGCGTAACCGCTTCGGCTGCTGCGCTGGAAGAGTCCATGTACCACAAACCCGGCCCGGTTGGTTCGACGGCCTTGTCCAAAGCGCCGACATATTGGCACTTTTTGCCGATTTTCTGAATATTGCCCAAGGCTTTTTCTTCAATGGTGGTCAGTCCGCCGGCGATGTTACCCTTGGTCGGCTGGCTGCCGGAAAGATCATCGGTTTTGTTGCGGTCGATCATCGCGGCATAACGATCAAAAAGAGCCATAAACTGTTCGGCTGCCTCGGGGGTCGCGGCTCTTTCTTTGACGATCATCTCTCCGCCGGTGATTTCGCTGGTTTCTCCAAAGCTGCAGGTGGCACCCATGTCCACCAGTTTGTCAAAAGCATTGCCCACCGTGGGATTGGATGCCAGCCCGGAGGTCGTATCGGACTCACCGCATTTGGTGGACACCCAGATTTCACTCAGGTTACACTCTTCACGACTGAGCTCACTGGCCCAGTGCATGTATTCTTTGGCCTTCCAGCTGGCCATCTCGACCGTTTTGATTTCGCCATGACGTTCTATGGAAAATCCGGTGACCGGCTTTCCGGTCTTGGCAATGCCGTCCACAATGACATTGGTCCACTCCGGTTCGATCCCGATAACCACGACAGCCGCTACATTGGGATTGGCTCCGGTGCCAATCAGGGTTCGAAAAAAAAGCGCCAGGTCCTCACCAAACTGAAGGCGGCCGTAGGCATGCGGCAATGCTTTGCACCCCTTGGTGTTAAAGGCGACCTTTTCACAGGCCGAATTACTCAAGTCATCCAGCGGCAATATGATCACGTGGTTGCGAATGCCGACCCGCCCGTTCTCACGCCTATAGGCCATTACTTTGGGATTGCTCATGATTACCACCTCCTTGTCTTCAGATTCTGGGTGTGGACGTGACCACCTATTTTTACGTCGGCTACGACTTTGCCGATATCAGCGCCGTATTTGATTACCGAGCCGCCAACCTGGTGGTCGATCATGGCAATTTTGTGACCCAAAGGAATATCGTCCAGCGTTTTTACCTCGACCGGTTCCTGGGAGTCCATGTACAACCCCCTGGCCGTTTCGCCGGCTTTGATTTCGACGGTAGCGACCCCTACACTGTCGTCCTTTTCGTGAATTAAAAACTGAATCATTTACTTCCCTCCTCATTGAAATTAAAAGTAGGCAGCAGACCACCGCCCGATGCTATGGTTGTGAAATTAAGATGTTGCCATTTGGACAACACCGATTCGAGCATAACGTGTCAATAAAAATAAGTGGTTGCTGCTTGAGGTATGACGGCTACTTGTGGGGTACCCTCAAAATCAGCCACCCATTCTTCCATAATGGTTGAGGGCTCCGCAGCTCTCAAATGGCAATGCTCCATGAGGCCGCTGTCCGCATCACGCAAATCATCGGGTTCGTATACCGCCAGCAGCCCCCCAAATACGTCGGCCGTCCGCGCCCCCATGGTTTGCCCAAATCGCATAAAATCCTTACTGACCTTTTCCGGCTCGGCAAACGGGCAAATATAGTCGAAATAGAGATTTTCTCCTAAGTCTTCCTGGAAGGCGGCCAGAAGTAAGATCTTGCCGCCGTGCTTTATCGCCTGGGAAAGAAGGTGAAAGCTTTTTGAGGCCTGATAGACGCTGATGTCCTTGGGGAAATCCGCACAGGACGCCAAAATGATGTCGAACTTTCTGTCGAGTTCGATACCGTATACTGCCGCACAGGCGGCGGCCCCTTGCTGAGTGACAGATTCCGGGTTGCCGGCCAGGACGCGTACCACCTCTCTATCGGGATTGAGAACAACATTGACCGCAAAATCGATTCCAACCATCCGACCGGCTTCATCAAGATCTTTCCGCATCGGGTTGTCCCCAAGTTTCCATGAATGGATAGGTACTTCGTTGATCAGACGGTGGTTATGCCGGATGCTCTCAGCTGACGCACACCCGACCACAGCCTCCTTTACGCCGCCGGTAAAACCAAAAAACTGGTGCGGTTGGACCAGGCCGGTAACAATTTTAAAGTCCGCCTCCCCATATGCAGCATTGATTCTCACCGGGGTTCCCTGGTGAGTTGTACCAAAATCCTTCATCCGTGCATCATCGACAGCATGGACGACAACATTACAACTGCGGACAATATTTGATGAAAGAATCTTATCGATTGTTTCCCGGTCCGGGTGTGTTTTAAGTCCAGATGCATAAATAACGGTCACAGACGGTGATTCTATGCGTGGCAGTGCTTGGAACACCTGCTCTATGATTTTTGGCAAAAGCGCCCTTGCGGAATCCGCCTGGGGGTCATCCGGCATAGCTATGGCAATACTTGAAGGATTGGTTTTTCTCAGTTGCCCAACAAACTTGGCGTCGTCTAAGGCCCTCTCGAACATCTTGGAAAGCGATTCAGGGGCGGTAACAGTTACCGGCTGCAGAACTTTTACACTGGCCTTTTGGGGTATCTGGATTGGCTTCAGGCCTTGGTGATACCTCAAATGGTATTTCAATTTAAAACCCCCGCTCTGTTTCCCTTATACATCTGCATGGAAAGTGCCAACCCAACATTGAATTATAACATCCTGTAATTAAATAAATTATAAGATAAAACAATAACAGTGGTGGGACCTTTTAGGGCCCAATATTGGTCAATGTGCCCAATATTGGGCTTTACGGGCGGGGCCTTAAATGATAGACAAAACTTTGTTCAGTCAACTATGTGGCTCCGATCGGAATCATTTTCAATCAACCCCACCATATTGAGGGCTTTGAAATGAGATGGAATCTTGCCACCCGGCATCAAATACTGCTTGAAATTACCAACGCCGTAATTGCCAATAAGACCAATCAGGGCTTTTTTGATGCACTTACTGCGGAGCTAAGCAAACACTTTCCCTTCGACCGCGTAAGCATCAATCTTTATGATAAAAAGCGGCAATCACTGCAGTATTTCACCAAAGTCAACGGCGTTGGTCGCAATTCGATTGAAAATCTTGAACAACGCCCTTTGAAGGGCTCCATTGCCAAGATGGCCATCCAGTCCAGAACGCCGATTATTATCGATGATATGACACAATATTCCAGTTTGCCGATTATTAAGCAGTTGATCAAAGCCGGGCTGACGTCTACAATGGCATTCCCGCTGATCGTTCGCAAAAAGATACTGGGAACGCTTCACTTTTCATTCAAAATACCCCCGGACCATTTGTCGGAATTATCGAATTTGCTGGGTGAAGTGTCTAAGCAGGTCGCAATTGCAGTGGACAATCTAGTGGCCTACAAACGTCTAAAAGATGAAAAACAACATCTGGAAATAGAAAAACAATTTCTGATTGGCACCCTTGATGAATATGCACCGGAAAATTTTTATCACGTGTCCCCTGAGATGACCGAAATTATGGACTTGGTTAAGAGGGTGGCGACCATCGATGCGCCGGTTTTAATTACCGGGGAAACCGGAACCGGGAAAGACTATTTAGCGCGATACATACATCACGCCAGTTCCCGGAAAAAACACATGTTCATAAAGGTAAACTGCCCGGCCATTCCTTCGACCCTGTTTGAGAGCGAGTTATTTGGCCATGCCAAAGGGGCCTTTACCGGCGCCAATTCTCAAAGGATCGGTCGGTTTGAAATGGGTGATAAGGGAACGGTATTCCTTGATGAGATTGGCGAATTACCCGCCGGCTTGCAGGCCAAACTGCTCCAGGTGTTGCAAGAACGGCGTTTTGAACGGGTTGGCGACAATCAACCCATAGATGTCAACTTCCGACTGATTGCCGCCACTAACCGGGACCCTGAAGAAAGTATCCAAGAAGGCAAGTTGCGAAAAGATCTATACTACCGGTTGAATATCATTCGTATCCATGTGCCTGCTCTACGTGTGCGTAAAAAAGATATTCCCTTGTTGATCGAACAGATCAATAAATCGGAAGCTGAGCAAATCCGTCAGCGCCCGCCAACTTACAGCCAGTCAGCACTTGACCTGTTGGCTACCTATCATTGGCCGGGGAATGTCCGGGAATTGAAAAATCTCGTTAAGCGGATGATCATTCTTAAGCCTGACGAAAGAATTTATATCGATGATATTGAAAATATAATCGGCCTGGAAAAACAATCCTCCAGGGCCAATGAATCAAATGTTCTCACACTGGCAGAAACGGAACGTCGCTCGATTGAACAGGCCCTGCTCAAGTGCCGGGGTGTCATTGGTGGGACGAACGGAGCGGCCCGGCTTTTAGGGGTTCCCCGTTCGACTCTCCAGTATCGGATTAAAAAGTACCATATAAAGCCCAAAAAGACGGTTATGCTGGAGGATTGAGACCCGTAACCGCCATCTTCGCATGCGCCCTACCGCTGGTGCAAAGTTATACCTTTAGGTTCCATACGGTCTGGATTGGCAACCCAAATTTACATACCTGCCGGTATATGATAGTGTCAAAATCAGTATGAACGTAGAGTTATACCTCCTGTTGCCCCAGCAGCTAATTCTCTCCCGTGCGGTTTCCCTGCTACAGACAGCGGAGTTGCATTGAGGATATTGAGACGGCTATTTCTTCCGAAGAGGCCCCGCTCGCCTGCTACCTGCCCCTGATTGTTTAGATAGCTGCGGTCATTGCCCGGCAACTGATTTGCCGGTTGAAAAAACGGATGCGCTGCCTATGCCCTCACCCCGGAACGCAAACCGGTCCCCGCGCGACCGCGGGGGGCCTTGAAAACGGCCACGTCAATGCGCGGCCTGGACTGGAAAAGAAAAGTCATAGGGTTCGGCAGTCTCTTTAAACTGCTTTTGGCACGGCAATAAAGACCGCCTGCGGGCCAAATATCGGGCGGACTTATACACGACTGCTGCGAAAACCGAAGAAGAATAACGCGCCATGGCACTTGGCTATCTTTTCAAACAAGCGCATGAAACGCTGTATCATCTGGCTCCGGAAGACAGATCTGCGCTTGATGGTCATTGTGATCGTATTCAAGCCGCCGAAGCAGATTTTCGCCTGTCCGCCGCGGATGCCTTTGAAAAATGCCATACCGCCTGCCAGGGAATCTGCTGCCGCAACATCGACCTCAACGCTGTATTGGATTACCCGGATTTTGTGTACATCCTGAACCGCATGCCGGAAATGGCCGGAACAGTGGCAGCCTGCATCGAAAACGAGCCGGCTTTTTATGTGGCAGACTGCATTTTTCTGGAGAATGGGAATGGGCCCTGCATCTTCCCCGACACAGTCATGCCGGAGGTCTGCATCACCACCTTTTGCAGCTATGATACCCCCGCTAAAAAAGAAATGCGCCGCCTTAAATGGCGCTTCTTCCGCCTCGATTGGTTTTTAAGCACCCTGAAATTGAGGATTTTCCTGCGAAACATTGGAAAACGCTTAAAGAAGACCGAACCCGAAAGATAAGCCCGTATATTGATATAAGCGCAGGGATGAATGGAAGTTTAGGTGCCGGCTTATAGCAGCAGCGCTGGTTCGGAAGCCAATCCAGGACTGTATTTTGGCCCAAGGTCAAGGCGGACCCGGAATTCAAAACGGAGAGGCCAGCGAAGCCAAGGCCTATCGCGGTAATTACAGATAGTATTGAGCGGAATCGAATTTCAGATCCAACACAGCGATTGGCCATCGGATATATTGAACTTGCATCTAGGGGACGTTTGCGGCGAGCAACGCTGCTCCGATTGCCCCGTTTATCTGAGCATGGACCGACACCACGATCGAAACGCCGGCCCGGCTCTCAAGCGCTTTGACCACACCGATATTCTTGGCCACGCCACCGGTCATCATCACCGGCTCGGCCACGCCCACCCTTTTGGCCATGGCCAGAACCCGCGACCCGATCGACTCGTGGATCCCGGCGATGATGTTTTCGCGCTTCTCACCCCGGGCAATCAGGGAGATCACCTCCGATTCCGCAAATACGGTGCACAGACTACTGATGGCGGCCGGGGCATCCGCCTTCAAGGACATGTTGCCGAAGGCATCTAGGTCAACCTCCAGCGCCCGGGCCATGACTTCCAGAAAGCGGCCGGTCCCGGCCGCGCATTTGTCGTTCATCGCAAAATCGTTGACCCGCCCCTCGCTGTCTAGCGAAATGGCCTTGCTATCCTGGCCGCCGATGTCGATCACCGAGCGGACGGCCGGATCCTGGAAATGAGCCCCGGCGGCATGACAGGTAATCTCCGTAATGGCTTTGTCCGCAAACTCAACGCTGTTACGGCCGTAACCGGTAGCCACGACCCGTTCAACCGCTGCGGGATCGATGCTGTGGTCCGCCAACAGCTGAGCGAACACATTCCGGCCGGCATTACGCGCATTGTATCCGGTTAGAATGACCTTGCCCCCCAACAGCTCGCCATCTTGCATAACAGCGGCTTTGGCACTGATAGAACCCACGTCGATCCCAACGGTCAGCATCGTGCTTCACTCCTGTTCTGAAATAACCTCGCCGGACGCAACCGGCAACAGCGGTTTGTAGAGAAATATCGATATAACGCCGGCCAGGTACATGATCAATCCGAACATGCCGGACGTAATGAACATGCTGCTGTAAAAATCACCCATGGAATCCTGAATCAACAAGGCGATGGTCATGGCCAGGGCACTGTTGCGCAAGCCGGTTTCCAGGGATATGGCCCGCGTCTGATAATTGTTGACACCGATCAATTTGGAAAACAAAATCCCAAATAGCATTCCCAACATGGTCAGCATAAATATCGTCGTATAGAATTTTACCCCTTGCCGATCCGTGTCGGCAAACGCATCCAGATTGCTCAATACACCCGCGATGATCAAGACCAGGAGCGCAATGATACCCAGGGCCGAGAAAAAGGGTGTGGCTTTTTCGGCAAAGGTTTGCCATTTGCCCCGAATGGCCATCCCCAGTAACAGGGGGATGATGACCAGGACTAAGATCGTCTGGACAACGAGTTTGACCGGTATGGCGATCTCGGGCATACCCGCACAATAAAACGCCAGCAGCAGCGGGGTAAAGACAATGGACATAACCGTCGAGAAAGATGTGAGGGAGATGGAAAGTGCCAGGTCCCCTTTGGCGTAGTAGGTCATCAAGTTCGATGTGACCCCTCCGGGCGTGGCCGTGATCAAAATCATCCCGACGAAGATAAAGGGGTATTGTTCATAGAATCCGAAAAGGTGCCCGATACACATGGCCAGAAAAGGCATGAAGCCGAATTGGAGCAGCTCTCCCAGGATAATACCCCGCGGTTTGGTGAAAACCAGGGCAAAATCCTTGAACGTCAGGGTCATACCCATGCCGACCATGACGAAAAACAGCATTAGAATGATGCAGATTTTGAAGATCTTGTCCAACTTCATCTGGGTGGGTTTAGCGGTAAAGGCAGCCATTGGATACGACGAGCCATCGATGGAGGCATTCAAGACCTTGACATTGAAAACCATTTTGCTGCCCGAAATTCCGTTCAAGCCCGCATAGAATGAATCGGCTGCTTCAGTGCGAGCCGCTGGATCGGCAGGTACGGACAGGATAAAGAGTTCACCGCTCAACTTGCGCAACAGGTAAATCTGCGCACGGTCTTCATCCGCCGGCGCCTGCACACTTTTCAGGATCCTCAGGTTCCCCACAAACTGGGCTTCCTCGCCTGCGGCCCAATCCTGTCCACGGGCAGCTTTGTTAAGCTTCGCAAAAAGAGAAAGATCGCTGTCGACGCTGAAGGCAATCCCTGAAAGCTGCTTGTAGAGAGCCTCGTTCGCGTCCGCTTTGGCGTAGACATTTCCGGGCAACGATATACAAAGCACTATCAGACCCACAACAAACCAAAAAACCGACCGGTCACAGCAGGTTTTCGTCATTTTCAGCATGATTGCTCCTTTGTCACAGGTTAGCGCTTGGCCTTAAGGACCTCCATAAAGGCATCGATGCGTGTTTCAATCTGGCTTTCTGCAAAATTGCGGGCATCCGTCATGTCCGCCTCGATCATCAGGGCGGGGATGCCTCTTTCGGTCTGCACGATCTTCTGAATGTCATATTGCCCCAACGAATAGGGTTTGCAGCTGCGGTTGGAGTGCATCACCAGGCCGTCCGCATCGTAATGGTCGATCATGCGCAGCACTTCAGCAGCCATGGCATCCACGCCGATGTTCAGGTAGATACGGGAATACCCTTCCGCCATTGAACCAAGAAAGTCGTTTTCATCCAGATACTTCAGGGAACTGCACCAGGCGGAGGTGTAGGTGTCCGCAACCAGGCAGGCTCCATGCGTGGCAAATTTTTCGGAAAGCCATTTCGTACGGAACCAGACCGGCAGGTTGTCCCATAGGAGCCTGATTTGTTCGTCGGGCACGGCGCTGATACCCTGGGCAATACGATCTTGCATCTCGCCCAGCAGCTCAGTGTAATAATCAACGACGGTCTGCGTGCCACGCAGGGTGACAATCAGGGCCAGGTGAAAAAAGGCGTCGAAAGCGCTCATGGGGGCCGGCTTGTGCCGGGTGGTGTCCAAAACGGCCTGCCAGAGTTTCTGGCCGGCTATGGAAAGGCGGCCTATCTCGGCCAGACGGTCATGGTCGAGCTTCTGGCCGCAATGCTCTTCTAAAAATTCAATGTATTCATCAAGCTGGCGCCGCACGTAACGTCGCGCTTCGTCGCTGAATTCGGTGTGACTGATCGGTGTGTCCAGAATGAATAACGGCACATCGAAATAACGGGCCTGTACTTCGTACCATTTGAGGACGGTCCCGCAAATATTGTTGCAGCAGACCAGCATATCCGGCCGGGGCAGCCCTCCGATGGGACCGCCGTTTGTGGTTACACAGGCGATATCGGCGCGGGCATAAGAACATAGATCGCTGGCGTATCCCATCTCCTCCGCTTTTTCGCATAGGTCCACACCCATTTTGCTGGCCCCGATCATGGCCCCATGATTTTCCGGATAGACCGGGATCACATCCATGGCGATCAGCGGTTCCACCGGGCCGCCGCTGGTTATCCAGGCGATTTTCTTCCCTGACTGCTCGGTGGTCTTGGCCTCAATATAATAGGTGGTCATGATGTCTTTCATTTTCTTGACGCACTTGATCTTACGCCTTTCCCTCTCAGGATCGATCACTTTCTCTTTTTCAGTCATTTCTCTCTCCGAAAATGAACTTGTATTTTATTCTGCCCGTAGACGCTGGGTTCAAGCCTTTTAAAAGGAATAGACGCAGGGTTTAAGCCGCCTCCAGGCCTGAAGGTCAAGGCGGATCGGAAAATTCAACCACAGGCATATTGGAATATTCCGCGGATTGAATTTTCCGACCAACGCAGAGATTCAGGCCTGGAGGCGGCTTAAACCCTGCGTCTACAGCATTTCGATGAATGCTTCACACCTGGTCTTAAACTGACCTTCTGCCGTATCCCGCTCTTCCATCTCATACAGCAGGCAGGGAATTTTCTCATCCGCCAGCATCTGTTTCAGGTAAGGGTAGTCAAATCCATGCGGATCGCAAAATTTCAAATAGAGAAAAATAACGCCGTCCGCCGCGCTCTCTTTTACGGTCCGCACGAGGTGCTCACCCCGACTTCTAATTCCGGCGTGCTTGGCCGGGCAGACATTACGTTGCGCATAGCGGTCTGCAATGGCCGCCAGGGTGCTCGGTAGTTTTTCAATAGTGCCCTCGAAAAAGCGGCTGCCGGTGCACAGGTCATCCGCTACAATGGTACCGCCTGCATTTTCGATGGCCCCATAGACATCGGGCATATTACAAAGTCCGCCTGAAAGTACCACGCGTTTCCCGGTATCGTTGGCGGCGACGCCATTTTGCTCCAGATACGCGGCCAGATCTTCAATAAGGTCCATGTATTCGGATCGGTCCATCACCATGGCGGCTTTCGCCAGGGCGTGCATATCGGAACCTTTTAAGATTCCCGGAGTTTTCATACGCATGGCATAAAGATGCTGCATGGCGCTGCGGATTCGGTTGCCTACATCCACAGCAGCTTCAATGTCAGCGTCATTGATCTGCGTTTCCAGACGGGCTTCAAGTTCCAGTCGGAACTTGCTTAAGGCCGCAGTCATGTACTCCCGCGCGCTGTCGGTATTCAATTTAACCGGGCCGACCAGATCCAGATGAAAACCGTTCTTGATATTCATCCGCCAGATGTCCGATAGGCGTTGGATGGAGTCACACGTATGCGGAAAGACCACACCATCAAGGAAATTAAGCTGCCCGGCCAATACGTCCTCCAGCGCGCCCCGAACCAGGCTGCAGCTGTAAGCCTGCATGTGGGCGTCTGCTCTGGAAACATTCAGGTCGGTCCCGAATATTCGATATCCCAACGCTCCGGAAGCGAGAATGATCTCTTCAGGGGCATAACTGCAAAAGGTCCCGACAACTTTACCGCCTTTTTCCTTTTTCCATTGCTGGGCATAGCCTGCCGGATCGGCAGCCACTTTCTTGAACCTGGTGAGACTGTCCATGGATTACTCCTTAATGATATCGCCGGAGGTGATCATCCGGGTTATAAGAACCGTCCTTCGGTCTTAATACTGAACGTCGGTCGGAATGTCAACCGGCAGTTGACCACCTGCCCGTTTAATGTTACCCTGGTAAAACTTTTTGTCTCCGATCCTTGATACCCAGGACGCCGCAATGGAAAAAAACGGTACCCTTTTAAAATTAAAAGAGAAGGAACGGGAAATCCGGCGAGAATTGATTCTCGCGGCTGCCCGGACGGTTTTTGGTGAAAAAACCTATGATCGGGTCAGTATGTCCGAAATCGCCAAATCCGCCGGCATTGCCAAGTCTTCCATCTACACTTACTTCAACAGCCAGGAAGCCTTGTTTGTGGAAATCGCGGTCCGTGATACGCGTCGCTTTATTGGGGAACTGGAGCATCAAATCTCGGCCGCAGCCTCACCATCTCTGCAAATGGTCATTGACTATTTTCTGGACTACTACATGGAACATGAGGCCCAGTGGCGCATGATCACTCACTTTGCCCTGTATGGCAACAAGCGCAATGAGTCGGTGGAGAAACTGGATTCGATCTCGCGTCAGTTGCTGGACCAGTTTTCCCGGATTTTCGAAAAATTAGGGTACAAGGACAATACCCGCCTCTTGGCCCACACACTTTTTTCTTCCTTGAGCGGCATTCTGATTGCCTTTCGCAAATACCCCGGCCGTTCCGAAGCTGAAAAAGCCGCCCACATGAAACGCATCGGGCGCCGCATCGAGAGAATGTTCACGCTGCTCCAGGATTACTGAAACAATCTTGCCCCCAAATTCTGGGTACGACCCGAGCAATTGTGTTCTTGACTTAACACTGTGTTCTTGACTTAACACCAACAATAATATAATCAAATTTCTAATTATATTATCGGGGAGACTGATGACCACACGCAAACACAAAAAAGGCAGCCGCGAAGACCATACGCTCAAGGCCTTTAACGGCATTCGCAACATGCTGTTTCACAATGAGATTGCGCCGGGGCAGAAAATTGTATACGGCGATCTGGCCAAGCGTCTGAATATGAGCCCCACCCCGGTGATTCAGGCGCTCAAGTGGCTTGAGTTCCAGGGCATTGTCCGTCGGGAACCGAATCGCGGTTATTTTACGGAACCGATCAGCCTGAAAGAGGTCCGGGAGATCTATGAAATGAGAGTGCTTCTCGAACTCTCACTGCTGCCCGAAATCATCCGCAATTTAGATGAAGCCGGTATCCGTCGACTCAAGCAGGCCCTGGAAGAACATCGTAACGCCTCGTCACGGGTATATCTCAATGAACGGCTGCTCAAGGATATGGATTTTCACCTGACCCTGGCGTCCCTGTCCGGCTGTACGGTGCAGCAGAAAATCCTCAAGGACCTGTTCGATCTACTCTACCTGAAATACCGGGGCAGCATTCTGTTCGTCAATTTTATGGATACCGTCGATACTGCCCATCGTGACATTTTCGCAGCTGTGATCCGACGGGATATTGAAACTGCGCGCGCAGTCTTGTCGAACCACATTACGGAAGTAAAACAGCACGTGCTGGAAGGACTCAGCCGGATGCTCGCCGAAAAAGAAGATTCTGATTTCTAATCTGTACAGCTTCACAGGCATAATATGGATTTAATAATTGTGATTCCAGCGTGATTTAATCAAATTTTAGATTATATATGGAGAACCTATGAACCTCACATTCATTGAGGGCAATGAGGCCATTGCCCTGGGAGCTGTGGCCTCCGGTTGCCGCTTTTTTGCCGGGTATCCCATCACGCCCGCCACCACCATCCTCAACAACATGCTCAAATATCTGCCGCCTGAAGGCGGTGTTTGCCTGCAGGGCGAGGATGAAATCGCTTCCATCGGGTATTGTCTGGGGGCTTCCATGGCCGGTATAAAGACCATGACCGCTACCTCGGGGCCGGGCATCAGCCTTTACAGCGAACAGATATCGTTTGCCATCGGCAGTGAAATACCCCTGGTTATCGTAAACATTCAGCGCCTGGGGCCTTCCACGGGTTCAGCGACCTTGGGAGCAGACGGGGACATCCAGTTTATGCGCTGGGGCAACAGCGGCGGCCTGCCGGTTATCGTGCTGGCACCGGTCGACCCACGCGAGTGTTATGAACTTACCCGGCACGCGTTCAACCTGGCCGAAACCTACCGTTGCCCGGTCTTTATTGCGTCAAATAAAGAAATCGCCATGACGAGGGAAAGTGTCGATCTGGATACGCTGGCGGATCCCGGTACCATCGACAGGCAGCCTTCCCCATCCGGTGTTGACTACCTACCCTTTGCCACCCCCAAAGGCATCCGGGTCCCTTATTTCGAGCCGATCGGCGGCGACATTCTGTCCCGTCAAACCTCTTCGACCCACGGCCCGAACGGCTACATCACCGTGGATCCAGCCCAGATCGACGCAAATGTAGACAGGCTGAGGGAGAAACTGATTCAGGCGGTGGACGGGTTTACCTATTACGACTACTATCCGGCGGCGGGTACCGCTACCCTATTGATCACGTACGGGGTCACCACCCGGGCCGCAATGAATGCTGCCCGTAATTTAGAGGCGGCCGGCAATCCGGTTTCACTCCTCTCTTTGAAAACCCTCTGGCCGGTGCCTGAAAGAAAAATAACTGAAATTGCTGAAAAATACGATCGGATTGTGATGGTTGAGATGAATCTGGGACAATATGTGCGTGAAATAGAACGAATATTGCCTGGAAAGAAGGTGTTTTTCAGGGGACAGATGAACGGCAAACTGATCACCCCGGCGCAAATTGAAAGGACGGTTAAAAATGGATAGCCTGCTCAATAAAAATCGCCCGCCGGTGTTCTGCCCGGGCTGTTCCCATGACACGGTTACCAAAGCCCTCGATCGGGCCCTCGTGAACATGGGGCTCAAGGGTAAGGATGTGGTCGTGGTTAGCGATATTGGCTGTTCCGGCCTGTTCGATACATTTTTCAACACCCACGCCATGCATGGGCTGCACGGGCGGGCCCTGACGTATGCCACCGGGCTTAAAATGGCCCGGCCGGACCTTACCGTGATTGTGACAATGGGGGATGGGGGACTTGGTATCGGGGGAGCTCACCTGCTCTCCGCCTGCCGGCGCAATCTCGATCTGACCCTGTTAATCCTAAACAATTTCAACTTCGGTATGACGGGGGGGCAATTTTCGGCCACCACGCCCAACGATGCGGTTGTGGGATCGGGATTTCTCAACCAGCTCGACCTGCCCATGGATGCCTGCGAAGTCGTGGCCGCTGCCGGTGCGCCCCACGTCACACGATGCTCGTGCTACGGCAAAGGACTGGCGGAAACCATTGAAAATGCTATTCTTTTCAAAGGCTTCTCGTTTATCGATATGTGGGGCGTCTGCCCCGGCCGCTACACCCGGTCCAATAAATTGACCCCCAAAATGATTGCTGCGGAGATAGACGCCCGCAAGACGTATAAGGGTAAAATCGAAAAGAACCAGCGCACAGAATATGGCGCCCAGTATCGCGCAACCGCTGCGTCGCTACCCTCGCCTGCCAAGCCGGTTGCCATTGAGCCCAATTACAGGGCCCCAGTCGCCGAGCGCCAGGAAGTCATCATCCTGGGAGGGGCCGGTCAACGCATTGTTACCGCCGGCGAGATTATGTGCATGGCGGGGATGACTGCCGGCCTGAAAGCGACCCAGAAAAACGACTACCCCATTACGGTATTGCGGGGACATTCCATCAGCGAATTGATCCTGGCCCCCGATGATATCGAATTCACGGGTATTGAGCGACCGAACGTGGTACTCGCCATCGGTCCGGAGGGCGTAACCCGACGCAAAGATCTGTTTGCGGCGTTGGGTCCGGAAACGTTGGTTATCAAACCTTTAGCCATGGAAACGCCTGCAACCCGGGCCGAAACCATGGAGATCGATTTCAAAGCACTGGGGGTAAAATCACCGGAAATGGCTCTGGCCACCCTTGCGGTTCTCGCCAAGGCCGAGCGGGTTATAACCACCGATATGCTGGACCGCGCCTTGGCATATCGTTTCAGCGGAAAGGTCCTCGAGGCATCCAGGGCGGTTATTGAGCGAGTACTTAGCCAGCTACCGGTGTGATGCAATTGGGGTTCCGTCGCTGACTTACTGGATCGGTGCATGCCGACAGGTAAAACTCGAGAAAAAGGGTTTTAAATTCACTTGACTAAAACATAATGATAATATAGCTGTATTGTAGCTTTTTTCATACAAAAACCCTCTGCCACTAAAACAATGCCTGCCTGAAATCCGGCAAACATATCGTTCACCGGCAGGAACAGCCTTTAACTCAGCAAATTAAGCCGTCAGGAGGAACCAAATGGACTTTACGTTGTCAAAAGAACTTCAAATGCTCCAAAAAGCCGTGCGGGAGTTCGCCAAAAAGAAAATAGCTCCCAATGTAGATGAGTGGGACGCCAACCATTATCTGCCCTATGAAGAGGTGATGCGGCCCATGGGCGAACTGGGTTTTTTCGGCACTGTTATTCCGGAGGAGTATGGCGGCGAGGAAATGGGCTGGCTGGCAGCCATGATTGTTTCAGAGGAAATTGCTCGTGTATCCAGTAGCTTGCGAGTTCAGGTCAATATGCAGGTCTTGGGTTGTGCCTATACTATTTTTACCTATGGCAGCGAAGAGCTTAAGAAGAAATACATCGAAAAACTCTGCACAGCGGAGTACCTGGGGGGCTTCGGCATCACCGAACCGGACGCCGGCTCCGATGTAATGGCCATGAGTTCCACGGCCGAAGACAAGGGTGACCATTGGCTGATCAACGGTTCAAAAACCTGGATTTCCAATGCGAATGTTGCCGATGTCCTGATTTATTACGCCTACACCGATAAAGACCAAGGGTCTAAGGGGCTTTCGGCATTTGTCATCGAGCCCAAAAATTTCAATGGTATCAAGACATCCGGCCTCGAAAAGATGGGCTCGCATTCTTCGCCTACCGGAGAAGTATTCCTGGACAATACCAAAGTGCCCAAGGAGAACCTGCTGGGCAAACCGGGTGATGGTGCCAAAATCGTGTTCGGCTCCCTCAACCAGACCCGACTATCGGCTGCCGCCGGTGGTGTGGGCTTGGCCCAGGCCTGCCTGGATGCGGTGGTTAAATATTGCAATGAGCGCAAGCAGTTCGGCAAGCCCATCGGACAGTTCCAGATGAACCAGGACATGGTGGCCCAGATGGCTACTGAAATCGAAGCCGCCCGGCTGATGGTCTACAAAGCGGCCCATGCCAAAGACCAGGGCAAACTTAATAATGGTCTGGATGTGGCCATGGCCAAATACCTGGCCGGTGAAATCGCCACCAAGTGTTCCAATTATGCCATGCGCATCTACGGGGCCTACGGCTATTCAACCGAATACCCGGTCGCCCGTTTTTACCGGGATGCGCCCACCTACTCGATGGTGGAAGGCTCGGCCAATATCTGTAAATGGATCATTGCCCTGGATCAGTTGGGTATTCGCAAAGCCAACCGTTAAAGCCCGTGAATGCTTCCGGTAAACCCGAACCAGGAGAACCTGTTGTGAGCAAAGAGATTATTGAAAAAACAAAGAAAACGGCTCAGCTCTACTTTGACGGGGTCACAGATGAACGGCCTTTCGATTTATGGCAGTCCTTTGACAAAGGCCTGGCCCGCGACCTGTCCCTTTTTATTACCGGCCAGATGTACGCCCGAGAGAAATTACCCCATCCAACCCGTCAGTTGGTCACCGTGGCAGCCCTAACCGTGCTTTCCCGTCTTGAGGAACTGAAATTGCACATAGAAGCCGCCCTCAACGTGGGCTGCTCTCCGCAGGAAATCGCCGAAACCATATTCCAGACAGCCATTTACGGCGGGGTTCCAGCCACGAATCAGGCCCTGAAAACCTTGCGGACCGTGTTGCAGGAAAAAGACATGTGGCCGCTGGCGCAAGAGTAGCAGTGGGCTGGAAAAAGAAAACTACCGAACGGTCGGTAAATTTCTCTTGCAATCAGGGCCGGAATTCATTAAAAGCAAGGCATCATTCAAAAAATAGCCAGAATTCTAAACAATTAAGGTAAAACACAGGAGTTACCATGAGACCCTATTTTGAAAAAATGCCCACATTTGGACGTAAACTCGCCGAGGGACAGATAAAAAGCGCAGCCGAAAGCGTGACCCAGATAAAAGAAGTCGAAGCCGAAGTCGCGACTGCCGTTGAAAAGGTGAAAAATGCCGGTTTTCCCGCCGAGAAAATCAACGCCAGGGGCATGATGACGGTGTTCCAGCGCCTGAAGTACGTGTTGGACGCGGATACCTGGTGCCCGCTTAACACCCTGTACAATCCTTATGACAATGTAGAGGGAACCAACAATGTAATCAGCGGCCTGGGAAAGATTTCCGGTAAGTGGGCGGTCGTCATCGGTTTCGACAACAAGGTGATGGCTGGTGCCTGGCTGCCCGGGCAGGCTGAAAATGTCTTTCGCGCTACGGACTTGGCTAAACGTCTGCACATCCCGCTGGTTTGGTTGGTAAACTGTAGCGGGGTCAAGCTGACTGAGCAGGAAAAATTCTACGCCGACCGCAAGGGTTCTGGCACAACCTTCTTTCGCCATGCCGAACTCAACACATTGGGCATCCCCATTCTGGCCGGCATCTATGGCACCAATCCGGCCGGCGGCGGATACCAGGGTATCAGCCCGACAGTTCTTTTCGCTCACAAAGACTGCAACATTGCCGTGGGCGGCGGCGGAATTCTCAGCGGTATGTCCCCCAAAGGGCATTTCGATGTCGAAGGCGCCGAGGCGCTAATATCAGCTGCCAAGCAATTCAAGGCGAAACCCCCTGGATCGGTGGATATCCATTACGATGAGACCGGTTTTTTCAGATACAAATTCGATGAGGAGACCGATCTTTTGGACAGCCTGAAGGATTATATGAAAGACATGCCGGCCTACAATCCCAAATTTTTCCGGGTAGCTGAGCCCAAGGAGCCGGCTTTCGACGCCGAGGATCTCTACAGCCTGATCCCCTTCAACCAGAAGCGGATGTACAATTTCGATGAAGTTCTCTCCCGTCTGGTGGACGGCAGCGAGCATATGGAATTCAGGCCTGATTATGGCCCGGAAGTTTATACCGGGCTGGTGAAAATGGACGGTTTTCTGGTAGGCTGCATCGGCAACCGCCAGGGCTTTTTGGGCGAAGATTATCCAGAATACGCGGACTATCCGGGGATCGGCGGTAAACTTTACCGTCAGGGCCTGATCAAGATGAATGAATTCGTCACTCAGTGCGGCCGTGACCGGGTACCGATCATCTGGTTCCAGGACACTTCTGGAATTGATGTCGGCGATATTGCCGAAAAAGCCGAACTGCTTGGTCTGGGCCAGAGCCTGATATACTCCATCCAGCAGACCAATGTGCCCATGACCCTCGTGGTTCTGCGCAAAGGCACCGCGGCGGCACATTACGTCATGGGCGGCCCTACGGCCAATCGGCACAATGCTTTCACCCTTGGTGTTGCCACCACCGAAATTTATGTTATGCACGGCGAAACCGCCGCGGCAGCCAGTTTCTCCCGCCGCCTGGTCAAAGAGAAGGATGCCGATCGTGATCTGCAGCCGACAATCGACAAAATGAATCAGATGGCCCAGGAATACCACGACTATTCCCGTCCTATCTACTGTGCCCAGCACGGATTTGTGGATGAAGTGGTTAACCTCAGCTCCTTGCGCAACTACCTGAAAGCTTTCGCCGGGGCAGCCTATCAGAATCCGGAATCGATATGCCCCCAGCATCAAATGATGCTGCCGCGGCTGATTAAAGGATAGCCCGTGCACACCCGATCACCGCACTGACGCCCCAACGGGTCACTGCGGTGATCTTGTTTCCTACCGTCCCCGCCCCATTCGCCGGCCCGGATTTGTGACCTTTCACGCCAACCCCATCATCAACGTAACCATCTGTAATATTTTGTTTTACTATTTCAGAGAGCCAATTAAACGCTCATGGGGTCCTACGTTTCGTTTCCGCTTATTTTGTTATTAATTTTAAGTGGTTAAACCTCTCCTTGGTAAAAATTTGGCAAAAATTGGACCTAGGTACAATATCTTTTTTCCTCGGGCAGCTTATAATAGGCCATCATGTGAAAAATATAATCGGAGGTTAATCATGGCCAAAACCGGAAGCATCCAATCCATATCAGGTCCCGTCACCGCCCGCACCCCTCTGGGTGAAGTCCGCGAACTCCTGCCGGGAGAATTTGTTTATGAAAACGAGCTCATTGAAACCCCGGCGGGCTCTTTTGTCACGATCCTTCTGGATAATGGGAATACCATCCATCTGGGCGAAAGCTCCCGAGTGTTGCTTGATGATTCCGTCATAAGTCAGATAGATCCGTATGATGCCATCATACACGAGGTCGAGATGCTCCAAAAGCTCATTGAGAGTGGAGCCGAACTAGAAGATGCTGAAATCGAAACCTCCCTGGGCGTCGCAGATGATGCCTTCGAGTATGGCGTGGATTACCATGGCGGTGACACGACCCGGGGCGATGTCGGTACCCGCTTACTGGACGTCGAAGATGGACCTGATACACCGCCTACCGATCAGCTGACCGGCACCTACCCGCCCACTGCGACTGATGGCGCAGAGATTGGAACGGCAGGCGCAACCTCTCCGGTAACTGGGCCCGGTCCTGCCGGATCAACCGTCAATGTCACCCTGAGCCAGGCTTCCGCAACCGTCGCTGAAGGCGGCACGGCCACCTATACGATTAGTGTGGACAACGCGCCGGTAACGCCCTTCAGCGTCGAGGTAATCATCGGCCATGCCACCACCGCTGATGGGGACATCGTTCCGGTCACCCGGAGCATAACTGTTCCTGATGGTTCAACTTCGGTTAATTTCACCGTTACGAATATAAATGATGCTGTTGCGGAAGGCATTGAGTCCTATACAGTCTCTCTTACCGGCACTACTAGCGGCGGCGGGTATGATACGATTAACGTCGATACAGCCCCTATCGCCACCACAATTACCGACACGGTGGATGTCACCAACCTGACGCTGGCAGCCGAGGCCAACGAGGTCGAAGGCGGCATGATCACCTATACCGCCACGGTCGACAACGTCTCCGACAGCGACTTGACCGTCAACCTGTC